>Ga0209344_10002008_pt1 | contig 24035 bp, 37 predicted proteins | sample Cruoilmetagenom6_FD_187293 | JGI IMG/M metagenome (GOLD analysis project Ga0209344, IMG submission 187293) | Oil polluted marine microbial communities from Coal Oil Point, Santa Barbara, California, USA - Santa Barbara Oil Seep Sample 6 (SPAdes)... | ecosystem: Environmental > Aquatic > Marine... | reverse complement strand
CGATAACGGGACAACAATAAATTCACCGTCACGCGCAACACTGCCCCCGACGCCGCCAATAGAATGTTCTTTCCACGTCGACGCGTCAACCAATGTTGAAGGGTGGTTACTAGTCACAGGTTTACCGGAAAATGAAGCCATTGAATCTTTACTAAATACTGATTCTTCAGGTCGCCAAACACTGACGATTCCTTTGTCAGCCATCCCAACTTCAAAACCGAAATAACTTTGAATTCCGGTTCGAGCAACCCGCGCGTCTGCAACCAAATAACCGTCAGCGGTTTTTCTTGGTTCCACGAGTTCAATTGAATCAGTAAAATTAAACATGTCGCACATTAACAAAAAACAGAAAAATAGGCAACCGTTGAATTTAGTTGTTGACATGCCTGTCTTAAAGACGTAAAAAGGGTTATATCAAATCAACGAAGGGAACCCGAAATCATGCTTACAGTTGTTGCAATATTGAGGAAAGACACTTTTAACGGGGTTGCTCGACCTTGGTGTGCTGACGTGCGCGACGAAACAGACCCAAAAAATCACAAAATAATTAAATCATATGCATCTAATTTCACATCAAAAAAACACCTGATTAAAAGTCTGGTTGCCGCTTTTGAATGCACTGGTTGTAAGTATTCATTCGAACGCGGTGTCGATAACATCTAATTCAAATCAACGAAGGGAACCCGAAATCATGTCTACAGTCAGTTATGAATGGGATATTGAAACAGTTGACATTAGTCACACCGACAACCCAAACGATCAAGACATTATCGACCATGAATTTTTTAACAAATGTCCCGGTTTACCAAACGAACCCGACAAGCGCTTGGTATTAGTGCGTGATGCTAATATGTGTCGCGCATGGGCCTATGTGACCAAAAACAACAAGCTACCTCAATATTTCGAAGACGCCTACCAATGCACCACAACAGTTGTTCCAAAACGGTTTCACGCTGAACTTGAAAAGGTAAATTATGATCAAAATAATCGGTCGATTCGACACAGAACAACAAGCAATCACAGCAAAGGACGAAACAAAAAACCCTAAACTGATTTTAAAATGGAATAACGAACTTAATTGTTATTGTGACGGGTCGGGGAACGTGTGGGTTAAAGACCTTGAACCCGGTTACAAATTACGTGAACAATTGAAAGACGCTGGTTTCGAAATCGACAAATTGAAACAACGTTTACATTCAACAATCGGTTGCCTTGAAGCATTATTATATTTGCATCATGACAAAGACGACACCGTGACCAGTGACGACCCGAAAGAAATCCAAAACGCCGCTGAACTAATTTTCAATGAAAGGAACTATTAAAATGGACGCTCACGAAATCCAAAACGCCGCTGAACTTGCAATTGCTTATTTTGACGATGGTGCACCGCGGAGCGCGGCGCGAATATTGAAGCAAACTAGCGATAAGTTAAAACGTTACGCTAATACCCGTGACGCCGAAATTAAAAAATTTATGGAAGAGATGTCATGAATGAAACACCATTGGCGATATCGACACAATGTTATATTGCTTGTCGCAATAGCGTTGCGGCGTCTGATTGGACAATGTTAAAAGTCAAAGCATTTGGTGAAAATGTCGGAACATATAAAGACGACGAATTTGAATTTAAAATCATAAAATTTAACGATAAATTATACGCAATTTAAAAAGGTTGGGACAATGACAAATAAAATCAACGACGAAGTTTCACACATGTTCGTAATTGCTGAAAAACACGGGTTTGTCGTATTTGATAAAAATGATTTTACCGAAAGGCTCCAAAAAACAATCAATGCGGCTATGAGTGAATTCTTCACAATCAAGCCAGACTTGACAAAAATCACTGAAAAACTTGCCGTGGCGTTGATTGCATTAAACGCACACGTTGAACAAACAACCGACATGGTTGAAGGATTCGACAACGGGACCGTTGACCCGGTAATATATGACTCTTTCTTGAAAGAACACTTCACAGGTGACACAATGCAAGCCCGGCAAATCGCCGCTGAACAAGCATTAGCTGAATATGGGGAAATGATAAAATAAATTTAGTGCTTGACTAACCTGTCTTAAAGACGTAAAAGGGTTATATCAAATCAACGAAAGGAACCTTTATCATGAGAACCACGGTCAACAACATCAACGCCGCTTTGAAGTCAAATTCTTTACCTTTCGAAATCGTCAAAGGTGATTGTTATTTTTGGTTTGCGGCAACAGACGACGCACCATTAGGTTCTGAAGAATTTATTACCAGCATTTATTCAAATCATTTGTCAGAAATGTCAATCGCCGATTATGTCGACCATGTGAAGACAGGTTACAACGAATTTAAGGAAAGTGACATAATATGACCGTAAATAGTTCAATTCTTCACTATTACAAACATTTCAGGCAACACCAAAATGATTGTTTGACTAACGTCGATCAAGGCGGCGGAACATATTTCAAATTACCAAACGGGAAATGGTTTCGAAAAGAAATTACCGGTGGCGGCGCGGCTGAAGGTCAACATGCGTATGCTGCTTATATGTCAGCAAGAAGACGTATTCATTTTAATAAGACATATTTAAAATGATTGAACAAACCTTCAACACTCGAACCATCCTTAAAAAACTAGGAAACAAGAATCTTGATTTGGTATCAGGCGGCGGGCAATATTATTTTTTCATGTTTGACGATGGTGTCACATTTAGAACTCGATCGGTCATGGTCAAGTCATTACGACACTGGTCGCTTAAATTTTGGCTCGCCGCTGGTGAACGATTTCTAGATGATTGTTTAAATCAGAAAGGTTACGAAAATGACTGAAGCTGAAAAACTCGACAAAATATTAACAAACGCCGCAAATCAAAATTTTTTAATGGACGCCGGACGTGTAATTAACGCAACAATTCGGGCGGTCAGTATTCCCGGCGGATTGTCAGACAAAGACATCATTCTATTAAAAGCAATCATCGACAACGGCATGAAACATTCTGCACCCGGTAAACGTGCCGACAACATGCACGACGCTGTTGTGAAATGGAATGAAGAAAATGGTTGAGACGTCATTATCAAAAGCAATGAAGGGAACGACTTACATGTCACACATTCACAACCCGCAACGCTACGAAGCAGCAATTCAAGCCAGAATTAAAATGAATGCTCGTATGACCCGAAAGAAAAAATGGCTCGCTACCTACAATGACGCAAAGCAAATTGAAGAATGGCTTTGCGGTTATTATACTTGTGATGAATCTGACTTGATGCCTTATCGCCCAAACTCAAAATTTTTGGATTCTATGATGGAAGATTTGCAAGAATGGGGACAATTAACCGAACGACAAACCGAAGCGGTTCGAAACGCTTATCATAAATCAATCGATAACGAAAAAAAATACGCGGTGGAGTGTAAAGCGAAAAACGAAAAAGTCGAATTTGTAGGTGATATAAAAGAACGTCGCGAATTTATTTTAACGGTGAAACACGTTCACGAATTCTGTTCACAATGGGGTGTTGTCTTTATAAACATATGTGAAGACCAGAAAGGAAACCCTATTGTGTGTAAGGGTGGTTTTAATTGGGAAGACCGAATTAACACTACAATCAAAATCAAAGCAACAATCAAAGCGCATGACATCTACAAAGGATTGAAGCAAACGGTTATAAATAGACCTAAAATATTAATCGACAACATAACAGAAAGTGAGGTAAAAAACTAAACGCAAAATCCTTCCTTGAACTTTGCCCGGTGCCTCACAGGTGCCGGGTTTTTTATTCGATGATACCTTGTGCCACACAACGACAATTTATTTGGCTTCCCGGATGACCTTCAGTCGGGTGCGGTTCATTCCACCGGCGACTATGATTATTCAACATTGAATGCGCGTGTCTAACACGTTCATCACCAGCGGTGCGCCAGCGATAGCGTTTAATCCCGGCTTCAAGATGTCTAACTCGCGTTAGTTCTGAATTCAGTTTTGAAGTTTGGTCACGCGCGATTAAATCATACCTTGATTGGTACTTAAACGGGCGACCGGTGCCTTTTGACGGGTCTTTCGCTTGTTGTCGCCGTAGTAGTACCCGCTTTGCTTGTTGTGCGCGTTTACGACTCGCTTCAGTGCGTCCGGTGTGTTTACCGTGTAACACTTCGTTGAAATCTTGCGACAACACTTTACCGAATTCTTTTGCTGTCAGATTTGACCTAAATGCCGCTAGTGTTTTAATCGAAATCTGTTTAGCGACATCGCTTGAAACACCTTTGATTAATTGCGCATTACCAAGTGCAAATCGACGTAAATGTTCGTCAAGGTCTTTGTCGATCAATGAATTAATGTCGATACCAAGGGTTTTTTTAACTGACGCGGTCCATTTTTTTGTATGCGCCCCGGCAAATTTTTGTTGTAGTGCGTTGACTCGACTTATCATCTTGTCAGCGATATGACCAAACGTTGCTGTCAATTGTGCCAGTTGTTCGGCAACATCGTCAGACATAGCGTCGGCCGTGTATAGGCTATGAACCCGCATCAACCCCGGCATAAATTCCGAATTAATATATTTGATTTGTTCATTTAAAGCGTCACGACCATATCGTCGATATTGAAGTTCAAACGTCAGACCCGGTTGAACCGGTAACAGGGTCAACGGTTTTCGATTTATTCCCGTCGTCTTCAGGAATTTTGACAACGTCAATTGCATTTTCTGTTCCCCCCAACCCTTCAATAATTTCAGCCAAACCCGGATAAACGTTATTTTGTTCCAATTGCTTTAAAGAGGCTTGCGCTAAAACGTCATTGTCAAACAACTGTGAATCGACATAAATTTGTGTTGTTTCAGCATTTGCTTTATTAACCTTCGCCTGTTCATCTGGTGACAATTGCCAAAGCGCTGACCATTTAAACGCCGCGTCAGGAAACAAAATATCGTCAATCACTGATAATGCGGTGCTTAACTCATTTTCCTGACGTGATTTTATACTGTCATAATAATTAATCAAGTCAGATTCACCAGTTGAATTCAAACCGCCGGGTGACTTCATTAAAAATCTGGTGATAGGAATTTCAGCGGCACCGGCGAGCGTTTCAAGCGCCGTGGAAAACACATCAACGACCCCCGCAAATTGAGTGGTTTTATTCTCATAGTCCTCTTGTGCATCAATCACCAATGATTGTGTAATTGACTTTAAATATTGTGTGCCAAGAATTCGTTTTTGCAATCTGGATTCAGATTCTTCGTCTTCAAAATAACTAGCAAGATCGTTAATTTTTAAAACATCAACACGTGCTTCAGGTAATAAAGCGGCAAGGTCGGCAAGCGCACTATCAGCGGTTTCGATTAACGTGCGAAGTGATGTATAAACCGAATCATCCCACCCTTGATTTAATCGAGCCGTTTCTGCTGACGTTGGTGCACCGCCAAACCATGCAAAACGTGAATGGTGAATTTTTAAACTTTCACCGCCTTCACCGCGTTTAATATTGAACAATTCACCCCGACCGTATCGTTCTGAAAGTGCTTTCATGTCATACTTTGCCGGAACAACTTCTTCCCTTGAAAACAAAGTCAGATATTTCAAATCTTCAGGCTTCAAGTCTTTAACATTCAAAGGTTCTGACAATTCTTCATCACTGATACCGTTTAAACCGATATAAATTGCCGCACCACCATGTTTCTTTGACATGATGATTGCTTGTTTTGACAGTTCTTGAAGCTTGAATTTTCTTTCAATTTTAGCATTTTCAACATCATTTTCAGCCCATGTCCGCCATTGTCGAGTCATGTCACCGGCGGGGATATCGATTACTTTACGACCAGACCATGACGTCCGATACATCGTTTCTTGTTGTAAATAATCATAAACAGGCTGACCGTAATGGTTCGATGCGGATTTATCTCGACCTGCCACGCCTATTCCCGAAACGAAATTTACGAACCCGTCAGATATATATCGTTTTACCGCGCTGATGTTTTTCATTTGATCACCCTCCCCCTCGTTATATATGTTCAAAACTCGCCACAGCCATTGTTAACCTTTGACCCGCGTCATTCGGTGTAAAGGTAATGGTGTCAGCTACCGCGATTTCGTCACCTACTCTAGAAGCGCACAAATGGAAGTGCGCAAGACCATCAACAATATGTTGATGGTGTACAATAAATGTCCCTGCATCACCTTCAACAACCCCCGATACTACATAATTTTTAGCGTGACATTGAGCAAATGTTACACCACCAGCAACGGTTGCAACAGTGGTCGTCACTGTTGCGGCGGTAGCTGTAATATAGTCATTGTCATAAACAGTTTCGTTTATATTTGTCGCACTAAGTAATGTAACGGCGCAAGAAACTTGACCACCGGCAAAAGTAACAACAATATCGTCTGTAGGACTTGCACCTAGATTACACGCCCATAACGTTGAGGTGCCATCTACTGACGAATTACCGGCTAACCCTGCAACTTTTGTTGCTGTTACCCCGCCTATTGTCACAGACACGGGCATCGCACCGTCGCTTGAATGTGAGGAAACACCTACAACAGCGAATTTATCAGCATAACCCGAAGAACCCGTGGTGTTATAAGTATATACGGTTGCGTTTGCGGTACTTTCACCATGATATATATCGGTGACCTCAATAGGGTTATCACCGCCGCTTGAAGCGATTGCTGATAAAAGATGATTCACGCCAGCGCACCAACCAATGACCAAACATCGACCGAATCTTGTATTAATGAAACCATAGCGTTTGTGTCAGCAATAGTGACCGCGTCACCGGCGGATTCAATTGTGACACCAACTGCACCCGCGATTGTGACGTTTCCGGCACCGCCGCGTTTAATGTGGATAACACTGTTAACGGGAAAGGCAACAGTCGCATTCAATGGAATGGTGACAGTCAAATCAGTTGCGGCGTCCATAATAAGTCGCTGACCTAAATTTTCAATAACAAGTGTTTTACTGATTATATATGTCACGGTTGAAATAATGTTTGCATCAGTAATACCATAACCCGCAATCGTCGTCGGTTTACTTGTCAGACTAGCAAATGTGTGAACATGATCTGTTCCAGATTTTAAAGCTAATGCTGCATTAATGACTGAAGCGGTCATAGCGTCAGTAATGTTATAACCCGCAAGTGTCGTCGGTTTACTTGTCAGGCTAGCAAATGTGTGAACATGACCGGTTCCAGACTTTAAAGCCAACGCCGCCGTAATTGCCGCTGACGTCATAGCATCAGTAATACCATAACCCGCAAGTGTCGTTGGTTTACTTGTCAGACTAGCAAATGTGTGATCATGTGCGATGTCAGCTTTTAACGCAACAGCGTTTAAAACTGTTGTTGCAAAGTTAGGGTCATCACCAAGTGCGGCGGCTAATTCATTAAGTGTATCAAGCGCACCGGGTGCCGCATCAACAAATGCCGCAATCTGTGAATCAACATATGTGCGGGCAGCAAGTAAATCAATCAACGATTGTGCTAAATAAAGAGGTAAACGATCTTCAGTGACCGGGTCAGTATGGTAATGTTTACCTTCATCCGGGTCGGCCACTGGTGTAGAATTCGGCGGAACTTCAGCCCACCCGCTAGTTTGCATAACCCAACGTTGACCATTTGGTGAATTCCAAACATACCCGACAGGTATGTTTCCGCTTGGAAACTCGATTGTCGACATCATGACCCTCGCTTATCTGCTTTATCGTCTAATTTTCTTTCGATGCGTTCTAAAACATGTTCTAATTTACCAAACATTTCGGCGTGAACTTCTAAAACAGTTTCGACTCTTATCACTCGGTCATATAACCCGCGCAATCGCTTTAATTCTGATTGTGCGTCAATTATTTGCGTCGAAAACGTCGTTAATCGACCTTCGTTTTTTGTCACACGAACCGACAATCGCCAATATGCACCAACGACGGTCAATACAAATAAAATCATCTGAAGAGCTTCACCAAGGGTGACGGACATCGACATTAAAATATAAACCCTTGAATCATAAATTCATGTTTAGCAATACCTGAAAAATCGTCATTCAAGCTGATTCTAAGTTCTTGACCAGCATCACCGTTTAAAGCTATTTCTTGACCGGTTCTGTCGAACGACCAACGACCAGTTAAAAATTCATTACCAGCACCCCATGTGTGCGTGTCAACATCTTTACACTTACCAGCCCAATCACCGTTATTTGTGACTTTAATTCCGGCCATCATATCAACAACCCCGTCAATATGATCGTGTTCTAACGAAATACCATTGGTCAGCATTACACCATTGGCGTAGCTACCTGTATCAAAAGACCCGGCGTCTTCAATATAAATTAGCATTCTAGTTAAAATAAAGATTTCACCCGCACCCGGTGCTATTTTAAAAGTGGTCGGCGCACCGCTGTAATCCCCGATTAAATTTTTTATACCGGAACCATCGCCGACACTATCCAAATATTGAAATAATTGTCTTTTCCTAACAGGTGAATCAACACTAAGTGATTCACCTTTTGCATAAAAATCAGCGTCATTATAAACAGGGTTTGACATGTGTGTACCTTGTAAATCGATTATAATTTACAGGCATAACATGATTTACATATGACTGCAAACCTCATCAAGAATTAAATATCGTCGCGCGGCGTTATAAGCTTTTTCATTCTGTGTTCTAAAATCACCACGGGTTTTATATTTAGCCGCCGCTGCTATGATTTTTTCATATGACCAAACCTGTTTAAGATCGCGCGGCATGTGTGAACAGACGTCGCTTAAAATATCAAGATTTGTCGCCGCACGATAAGCCCCGACAGACCCTTTTGCGAAATCTAATCGTGTTTTATATTTTAACGCTTCGGTTTGTATCAGTTCAGGCGTCCAACGCGCCACGCGTTTTTTATTTCTCACTGGCGCGGGCGCTGATAATAGCTTTTCAAATTCATCAACACGAAGACGTTGTGTTATTATAGAACACCGGGTTTCTTTTCTCATTGTTCAGTTCCTTTTGTTGTTCCCTCAAACAGTAATAAGTCTTAAAGACAATATTGTCAATCACATAACATCAGCCATTGACGAACCCTTGATCATTGTTTCTTCTACAGCGTCCATGACAGTATCGACTTGATCGTCATGTTTATCGTCAGCACCGGTGAATTGAAGTATTTCTTTAATGAAATCGAGTTTCCAAGGTGCTTCATCTGGAATTATCAACGCACTAACCGCAAGCTGCGGTGTACAATCTAACGCCCTCGCCAACTTATCACGATCACGTTCAATTGAAACAACAGGAACACGTTTTCGTCGCAAGCGCTGAATCAAACCAATACCCGACGCTTTGTTTTCAACCAAAAACTTACGTAATGGACCCTTTGCGATTCGTTCATGCGCGCCAGTGATAACTTTGTGTTTTTCCCAAAACTTAGCGGCGGCGACTTCCATTTCTGGAACTTCCATTTTAAATCGCATCATGTCCAACAAATATAATCGTTTATCAGCACCCCAACCATAACAACCAATGGCGGTCCAATCTGACGACGTCTTTGCGGTCAGTGCAGTGTCAGCGACTAAAAAACGATATTTCATATTAGGGAAATCATCGACTGACCGTTCTTCAATCATTTTCTCTTTGAATACCGCGCCGCCTAACGGAACAGGTCTTTGCCAGTATTGAGCTTGCGCGACATAATCGTCAGCTCGTAAAATTTCAATTTCATCAGCATCAGCTTTTTCTGCCCATAATGGCCCATTTGGTAAATCATAATTGACAGGTATCGCATGACTATGAATTTCAGGTTTTACATTATTGTCGATTTCAACGGGTAAAATCAAATGGTGCCACAAGTCACGCGAACCGCCGTTCAATAAAAATGCGCTGAAGTCGTCAATGTGTAATCGTTGCATAATCACAATCACCGGAATATCAGGGTGCATCGGTCGTGACTTAAATGTGTTATGCCAACGGTTATTCACAAACGTTCGTTTTGTTTCACTCAACGCGTCATCTGGTTTCAACGGGTCGTCGATAATCATTGCGCCAGTGAACTTCGTTTTGTCCATTGTCCCGGCACGAAAACCGGTAATGGCTTCACCAGACGACGCGGCACGCAAAGCACCCCCTGCTGTCGTTCGCCATAAACCTTTTGCGTTGGTGTCAACCTTCAAATCAACTTCCCAATGCTTGCGATAACAATCAAGACCAAGAATTCCCCGCGCACTGGTTGAATTATCCAACACCAACGGTTGCGAATATGAAATATGTAAAAACTTCGCCATCGGGTTAATAGCAAACCCACGCGTGATAAAATAGTGAACCGCTAAAAGAGTTTTACCAAACCCCGGTGGAATGTTAATTATCAATCGTTTGATTTCACCTGTAAAACATTTGTCGAGCGTGTCACACAACACAGGGTGAAACCCGGCTTCAATAAAATTTAAACCCTCTTGCTCTAAAAACATCGATTCAGTAAATGACAGGTGTGAACCGATCATTTCACGTCGAGCAAATTCATCATCAATTTGGGATACGTTTATTCTGACATTTTCCAACAAGGTCACGAAACACCGCCAATTCTTTAAAGTTTAATTTTGACAAATCAAGAGCCTGACTGTGAACGTGATCGATTTGACCTGTCACGTTCACATTTGTAGGTGCTATCATCCCCAAATGCTTCACCAGTGTTAAAACCGCCGAATTCTTATCTAGCAGTTTCACTTTATAGGTCATGGTATTTGTCGTCATATTAGTTACAACATCAAATGACGACACAGAAGCGGCCGCGCGGTCAGACCATTGTGACGGTGGTAATACCTTTCCGTCCTCACCGAACAATTCACGCGGGTCACTAAAAGCCAATCTAGCAAGTTCAATCAAAACCCGGTCGCGACTGATTTCAACTTTTGTCAGACGATCAGTCATAAATTCACGCAATGCTTGCTGAACAATTTCAGATTGTATCGTCACCCACGGGTTTGAATCACCAGACGCCTCACCAGCAAGCCTGACATCAAACGATATTAAAAATTCTTTAACAAACGCTGCTTGTTTTTTTGACAATTGATTTCGAAATTTCGAATCCGACCACCAATATTTTTCAAGATTTGTTTTGCGTCCTGTCATTTATTTTTCAGCCTCAAAAATCGCTTCAACAGTTTTATCATACATATCAGTATCGAAATATTCCCCGCTGATATCCAATGACGGAATGCCCGCGTCACTATCGGTGTAATCCATATGTAAACCTTCAGCGGTCATTTGCCAATGGTGTTGAACTTTTAAAGCAGTCAATAACCTGTCGTTTATGTTTGGTGATACTCTTTTATTCCACGGGACAACATCACGATCTAACAAAATGTGATTTCTTAAAATACAGCTTTGCTCAACATGAACGTAAAACGTTGATCGCTTTTCTAATTCTTTATCACAGAACGGGCAATTTTTTATTTTAACCATTTTAAATTTCCACCGGATTTTTAGGGTGCACTATTTTTTCCACTGTGTTTTTCCAATTCTTTCAACATACTTACCCATTTTTTTAACGTGTTTCACTTTGTTTCACTTTAAAAACTCAATCGAAACGCTCTAGCCCGCAGAAAATAGCCAAATGTTTCAATGTTTCAATGTTTCAATATAATTTCATGTATATATGGAAATTTAATAAACATTATATATATTTTTTACCTATAATGACTTGAGAATGGACTGAAACATGAAACATTGACACAAACGGCTGTTTTCTGCGGGTCACAGCGTTACACTTGTTTCACTAAAAATCAATCACCCATTCATCAACGTTTAAATCCCATTCAATTTTAACATTTATTTTTTCAGCGAAATGTTTTCGCGCTTCATTTAACGTTGCTAAACGTGCTGAACGAATGGTCCTTTGACCAAATCTATTCATCCCCCATTCCCACGGTGTGAGTAATTCAGCGAGTTTTTTTGGAATTGTGACGTTATAATGATGTTCTTTTGCGATTTCTTTTAAGCCTTCAGACGTCAGCAATTGAAAACCCGCTTGGTTTTTCATCACGTTTCGCATTTCACCGTTTTGTAATATTTCATATGCGACGCGTTGAAGACCTTTAAACGAATCAACAATCTGTTCAGTGCGTTCGATTGTTTCCAGTAGCGGCGGCATTGTTTCAAACGACACGGGGTTTAATAACATGTGATTTAAAAAGGCACCGGCTTCAGCGTGCATATTTCTTATTAGTTCACCCCATTGCTGACGTGTTGCACCCGGCCAACCCATAAGACGAAAAACAACCGTTCGACGGTCTTCAGCTTCAAGGTTCACAACCCAATCGTGATTTGAAAGGAATATCATTCTGGCACTGTGTGCTTCAGGTGTACGACCGACGCCCTTCGGGTGTTTCCATAAAATCTGTTCAGTGACGATTGATTTTAATTTCCCGTCAATGGTTTTGTCATTTGCAGCAAACGCTTCATTTGCGACCAATAACAGCTTATCAAAAATTGCATCATTAAATCCGCCGACGAATGTTTCTGAATCTGCATCGGTCAACACCATGCGTTGTCCAATCATATGAGACAGGAAGTTGATAAAATTGTTTTTACCCGCCCCATGCGTTTTAGATTGAAGCACAAGGGCAATTCCTGATTTAATGTGAGGTTCACAAAATAATTGCGTTAACCACGCCATTAACCATTCGTATTTTACCTGATTACTGTTGCATATGATAAAAAACAAAAAGAACTGAATGTTTTCCCATGTGCCAGCGACAGGTTGAACGGCGAAACCTTCCCATGTGTTCATTATTTTTCGACCATCGTCGGTTAAGAATTCGCCGGCCGATCTGTCAGGGTGGAACGACCGTTTGTAATATCGTGTTGCTTTTTCGTTTTCGTACCACCATTTTGCAGCAATTTCGAATATTTCGTCACCGGCTTTTGAAACACCGTCAGCGACCATTGTGTGTGATTTAGCCCGAATAAAATCATGCACAAGCATGTGCTGATTTGTTTCGTCGAATCGATTGAATACGACAGGTTTACCGCCGTAATTTTCAATACAATAATAATTATGCTGATAATAATCAAACCACGGGCCTTTGTCGACAGTTCCGACAGGTTCAATGATGTGACCCGTCGTGTTGACCATGGTCGAAAACTGTTCGTTGCGTTCACGTTTGACAACACGTAACGCGTCTAGTCTGGAAACTTGCGGGCCGTTTTTGATAGCTTTTATTTTACCGCGTAACGATTGATATTCATGGTCAGCAAGACCAGCAATTTGTGCTTTGACTTCAGGTTGAAACGGATAACCAGAATCAACGGTTGTTTGGTCGACAATTTGTTGAATGATACTTGTGTCAGGTGAAAACGCTAAGGGAGGTAATAGTGATGATACCCTTGTGTCAGTTAATTGCGCATCTGGAACCGGTAACAACGTTGATATAGGTGTGAATCCGTCAAACATTTCTGTCGCTGACGGTGATGTGATGTCATACGGTAAAGCGGTCGCACCGGCGGCACCTAGTGCCGAATTCATTGTTCGTTCACAACCGGGCGCGTTCACAGCAACTTCACCGTTTAAAACTGACGCCCGCCATAGTTCCGACCAAATGTAATCGCGTTCGATAGTTCCATAAATGACATAACCGAATAATTCCATTCCAACGTTGTTTAATAAAGTGTTTCGCTCACCAGACGACGCATTTGCTAGATCGTCTAAAAGATTATCAGCGCGTTTTCTGATATAATTTGCAATGTTGGCTTTCAATTCCGGGTGTTCATTCATGCGCTGCTGCAACAAGGCGACATCAGCGGGCGTCACTGTTGCCGGTTTATGCTGTTGACGCAATGGAACACCCATTGAAGCAATTAAGTCGGTTAGCGCCCACCGCTTGCCGTTCCATGCTCTCAACGCCGCTGTGACACCGGTTTTTTTATGAAACGAACCCGGCACCCGGAACAACCGATTAAAACCTGTTGCACCTTTGTCAGAATATCCGGCAAGAATTAAAGCTGAAACGAATTGTGATACGGTGTCGAAATCGGTCGCCGGTTCAATCAAGTAACCATATTGAAAGTTTCCGGCGCTGGTTTCAAGAATCCAAGACGGTTCGACCGGCGGTGCTTTTGCTTTGGTTCCGACGTCGTCGCAAACAATAGCATGACACGCAGCACAAGCCGCATTTTTTCGCGACGGGTTGCCGCGTTCGGTCAGTGTTCCATCGGTTGTACAGGTGTTGAAATATTTCTGTTGTTCTGACCATGCTTCAAATGTCGGGTCGGTGCCGAACTTGTGAAGAATTTTTCCTGACTGAAGTTCGGTCCCGGTAATAGCATGACTGACATAGTTGCCGAATATGGCATTAATGAACTGTTGACTATCACCGCTTGTCGGTGTTATTGTTGTCATTGAACGGTGTTCCCTGTCTTATAGGTTTCATTTTGTTCGTTCCCTCACGAAACCCCGGCATTGTTAAAACATTGTCGGGGTTTTTGATTTTGCGCCGTTCGGTCGAGAAAGTAAAGGGTCATGATTATGCCGCCTTTGAAAAATGATTTTTGTTTAAGTATTTCACGACTTCACTAGCGTTGTTAAATTTCTTGCCTACAAATGACTTTTCAACGTTGACCATTAACCAGATAATCTGCCCGTTTATGCGAGTTGTAATAAATTGATAGGTGCTTGTGAACTGTTTACTCAAACACACCTTTAAACCGGGTTGAATATCAGAATCAATAAACGCAGAATCATAAATTTCCCATGAACTTTTGTCGCGTAAGTGTGTAATTGAAGTCGGGCTGTTGTCTTGATAGATAATAGCGCCAAATTGAGATAATCTTATATACTTTCCGGTAGGCCAATTCATTGACCGGATTTTCGCTTTGTCTTCATACATTAAAGTGATCGCTTCAAATTTATTCATTATTTCAATTCCTAGGGTCGACTAATTTTTCAAATATTCCGTTAACGAAGTTGGTGTCATTGTGTCACCGGCATAGCGAACAATGCTTGGTTGTCAGGCTGATAAAGAGGGTGTTTCGGTGTGCCGTTTTTGTTGAACCCAAAAGCAAATGGTGTGATACCTGCTTTGTATGCTAGTTGTCTGACACGTTCGTCTTGCTGATTAAGCTTACCTTGATTACCCCACGCGAATATTACTAACGATTTTTTATTGGTTTCAAAACATATATTTAAATGAAGATCGTTATTAGGTCCGACAGGGTTAAGATGACCCGATAATTCATCGGGATTCGTCACTCTTAACCCAAACAGATTAACAACACTAAGTCGATCACAACCAAATTTATCAGCGAACTTGATACATTTTCGAATTGTCGGGTCGTCTGTTTTTTCATCAGCGGTGGAAGGATTCAACATAACAAATATCGCTGTTTTTTCCGGGTTTAATGTTTTCCACCGTCGATGCAACCAGTAACGATAAACACCATCGGTTGAAATGACCGCACTGGAATGTTCTGTTAAGATTTTCATTTTTTAATTTCCCATTTTCCTTTCAAAGAAGTATACGGATTCGGTAAAAATGAGTTCAAACTTGGCGGCATTCCCAATTTTATCGTTTCTTGTAAAGTTATGTCACCAACCGCGTCAGGTCGAATACAATATTCGCGCCCTTTAAATCTTGCTACACCGCCGCGTTCCATGTGACCAACCGCAATTTCAAATGTGTTAACCGGTGTCCATTCGTCCGCAAAGTTCCATTCGTCACCTTCATTAAAAATATTTGTCAAATGGTCACGCCCCTGTTCATCAACAACACAATTATTTTTATTTAATTTAATGTGTTGGTGAGGTTCCCAATTTTTAGCTTTAATTACTTTTCCGTTGTTGACCATTTCAACATATGCTTCAATTTTTTTCATTTTTTAATTTCTCCTTTTGATTGTAATATTTGCTTCACTTCGTTGTCACGATATTTTTCAGCGTCAATTACCTGATTGTTTAATAGTGTCCAAGTCTGATATGCTTGTTTTGCTGTTTCATCAGCGATTTTTTTATCGTCAAAAACCGCTATAATATCCGACTGTAAAAGCAATCTATATCCACATTTCTGTGTTGTCCTGTCTGACCTGACTTGACAACGTATTCGATTTTTGACGGATAATATTTCCAGTGCTTTTTCAAACGGCGGTCTTGATTTCCACCGGTCGTTTATAGCTGTTACAAATTGACCTTTTTTCATGATTCTGAAACTCCTGTGTAAAAAATTGTTGTATCGGCGGTGACAAAACTATCATCGCTCCAAGCCGTTCGGGTGTATTCACTAACTAGCCCGGAAAATTCATAATCAAATTGATTTGTGATAACTCTAAATCTTTTCATTTCTGAAGGGTCAACATATCCGTCAGACCTTCCAACAATTCGAATTGATTGTCGGTGTCGAGGTTGTTGTATGATATGTGACGGTGACATTTCAGCCGACGTCGTTATTCTTGGATTTACAAACAACACTAAAGGCAACCATTTAGTGTAATCCTCTCCAAACAAAACAGCATAGTCATGTGTGTGAATGTCGACGAAATGCGGTGTTAAATACAACCCTGCATTAAGTTTCACGTCAGGTTGTCGAACATAAGGTTGTTGTGTGTCATTTTTGCACATCTTATTGACAAAGCATTGTCTAATTTCATGAACAGTGCTTAAATAATTCGAGGTGTTTAATTCAGGAAATTGACATAAATAAAGGTCGCGCCATTTTTTCAAACTCATGATTCAAAACCCTTTACTATGTTCATCATTGTTTTTGCATTTTCGATCGCTTGATATGGGTCTGTTTCATGATAACCCGGTGCACCATCAACGTTGGCGGAGTAAAAATATTTATCTTGATGGATTCTGATGTTTCCTTTTGTTGCAGTCACCTGAAAATCACCGGCATTATCTTCAATTATATGCGGTTGCCAGCCTTCACCCATTTTATTTACTAATTTCTTCACCCGGTATCTGGCGATATTAACGCGAAAAAATCTTGATTGACCGATAACGTCAATAATGTAACCAATTATGATCACGGGCCAAAACATACCTGTAAAAATAATCGGTATAATGTCCCGTTTTAAAAGTGTTCGAGTGTCACATATATCAGCAAGAACAGTCACAGAAACAGCAACCATACCACCGATATAAAAACTTAAAGAGTCCATTATTTGATTTCCCTCAACATATTGTTAAATTCATTAATCGTATCGTTTGCTAAACCGCGCGGGTCGTTGTGACCGGCGGCAATTTCCTCAAGTTTTCGAAAAAATACAGGACCGAACGTTAATTTCAAACGCTGATTATATTCAATGTCATGTTGTCGGGCTTTTGCTTTTTTCTTTGCTTCAATACGATTAGGGTCATGAATCTTACAATATGATTCATTAGGTCCGTGACCACGGGTTTTTGAACATTGTTTGTATCCGCTCCAAACACCTTGAATTGGTACTTCATATGCACATTTTTCAAAATCTGGCGCGTGGTTATAACGACCATATGATAATTTATATTCACTCATGATTTTAACCCCACCATTACCCAAAATAATAATGTGATCACGGTTGTAAACGACGCTTGAACTGCCCCTTTAAAATCATAAATCATAAAATAAGCTAACGGCACCAATGACACGACAAAAGTCAAAAGAATTATTAATAAAATTTGTTTCATGACGTCGCCTTTGTTTCAATTTCATATCTGTAAATCAGTCGTACCCACCGGGACATGTGATTGTTCCCTGTCAGAATTCGCCAATATTTACCGTCTGGTTCACCATCAGTATTTGCTCTGTAAACACTTTGAAAAATTAGATCACGATTTTCGAAATCTATAGCATCACCTTCAATTAGCGTGCTTTTCGGGTCTGTGTTTTTCATTTCTTCAGCCTCTTTTGTGTTTCATATCTCGGTCGCCTTTAACCAGAATTCACAAGCGTCATTTGCGAGTTCTAAAAAACGCTCATTAAATTTTTTAGCTAACACGTCATAGTCAGGATATGTTTTATCCATTGGCATTCCAATTTTTTCTAAATGACCCGTCAATTCTTGCGTGTGGTCGTGTACGAAATCAATAGGCGCTTCACCCGCTAAACAAATTGTACTTTTTGACAATTTAAGCGAATCATATCGTCGACTAATGCGCTGTCGATCATACTCCCACGATTCTTCAGGTGTTACAGAATATTTAAGTGCTACAAACATTTGACATAGTTCCCTATGACGTTCAGCCTTTTCATATCCGTCTTCACGACCGATTGTGTTGCTTAATAAATATCGCGCTATTGTGTGTCTTGATAACAACCAAAAAGCGTGTTTAAATTGTTCGTTCATATTTTTACTACTTTCTTAAGTTCAAAAACGTCAATATTCCGCAAAGGTAAATCAACAGGAATTGTCGTCAGCAACAAATGACAAATGAACTGAATATCGTTTATGATCACCTGTAATTTTCTCACTGATAAATTTGTGCGCCTTGAGTGATGTCATGGTGATCACTTCACAAATTTATATTTTTGAGTGTCAACCAAGCCAAAAAACTCACCATATACTTCGTGTAATTGTAAATATAAAATATTTTGTTTTCTGATTTCCCCTGCACAAAGTTTAAGAGCATCAACCCTTGATATACCGCGAGTTTGACAATAAAAAATCATCTCTTTAATTTTCTTTGCAGCTTTCACCCCTCCAAGTTCTTTCAACTGAACATGGTGGTCGTCAATCATATCAAAATAATCGTCAATATTGCTGACGATATTATACTCATGCGGCATTAAACAAACATTGCCTTCAGGTGTGAGAATTTCAACTTTCATGACAAGGTCAACATCTTCAGCAAATTCGTCAGCATCATAACCATAATATTTTTGAAATACGCGAGCCATTCGACTTGAATCATCGTCGTCAATTTTAGCACCACAACGTCGACGCCATAAAGTTTTCAGCGCCATGTCTATATCGTCACCGGTCGGTCTAGGGTAGTTTGGAAACTGTGACTGCTTATCAAAAATTATTTTAGGCATTGCGTACCAAATTGATAAAACAGGCACGTCAATTTCGGTAGGTACTTTTTGAATGACTAGCACCCACCCGCCTTTTATTGGTAAAGTTTTATCATACATCATGTTGTCAATTCCCTTTATTGATCTAACATAACCTTTCTACGTCTTTAAGACAGGGTTGTCAATAGCTGTTTCTAATTCTTTCTAGCGTCACGACCATGTCTTTTCTGTCGAGGGTTTGAGCGGTGACAACATCAACCCCAAACATATGATAGAAGGCTCTATATGATTGTGCGTCGGTGCGCTGATAAACGTATCGCTGGATTCCAGCCCATTGGTCAATCGCTTCACCTAATTCACGTCTAATGCGTTGTGTTTTTTCGTGTCGTGCGTTGATACCATTAACAACGTTGACTGACGCACCGTAAGGAATTTTTGCATCAGATGTTAACAGTGTCGTTAATTCACCGCGCATTTGTGCCAGAATTTCAGGGTCTAATTCAATTAAATCACCATCGACAAAGTGTGGCATTGATCGCGAATCAGGGACTTCGACGTGACCACACCACGGGCATACGTTTGTTGTTGCTTCATATGCTTGAGCGCAATTAGAACAGGCGCGATACGGTATGGCGTGCGGGTCACTGTCGCGTCGTGTAACAAGATCAGTATTCAACGACCACATGCGATTCATATCAGGCGGACCAAAACCGGGCTGGTTAAAGTTTCCGACATGATCAATATAAATCGCAATTTTACCGGGTCTTAGAACTCGCCCCCATGTCTGCAAATACCGACCAAGTGAAAGAGTCGGCCTAGCGTCTGAAATAAAATCGATACTAGGGCAATCGAAACCTTCGTCAAATAATTGTGCGTTAGTGATAACTTTAATTTCACCAGATTCTAATTTATCAAGCGCTTTTTGACGTATTTTGTCAGGTGTTTTACCGTCCAACGCAATCGCAGGAACACCGGCGGTGTTGAATTTATCGGCAACTTCTTTTGCTTGTTTAACGTCAACCGTAAACACTAGACCTTTCGCACCGGGGCAAATTTTAAAATAATGTTCAACAACGTCACCAGTGATTTTCGATTTGTGTGCGGCTTTACGTGTTGCGTGTTCATTTAGATCACCTGTCGTCGGTGACACGGGTATTTGCGACCGGTCAAAACTCGCCGGTGGAATGAACACACGATACTGTGACAAGAACCCTTGTCGCATTAATTCGGCGGGCGGTGGTCCTTGTACCATATTATGATAAAATCCGCCTTGATGCGCTCCTAGCGGTTTCTTGTCGGTCCTTGTTGGCGTCGCTGTTACACCGAGTCCTAACGCCCCGGTGAACATTTTCGACACGGTCCACCATTGGTTTTCTGGTGCGACATGGTGACATTCATCAGTTGCGGCGAGTTTTACCTGTGATGCAAATTGTGCATATTTTTCAGCCCTGTTTATAAACGTTCTGACACCCGCCGCCATAACTGGCGCGTTTTCATGATGATAGTTTGTGCCGGTGTGCTTTATATGTTGAATGATCGAAAAATCGACGACAGGTTGTGCGGCAACAACATTGTGATAAATACCGTTTTTTGCAAGCGCAAGTGATAATTGCGACACTAATTCTTGACGGTGTGCGACGACGACAGACGGTTCGGATTCATAGTCTTTGAAAATTGACGACATGACTGCGGTTTTACCGCCGCCGGTTGCTAAAACCGCCATAGTGTTTTTATAACCGGCGTTCCATGAATCATAAATGTCATATTTTAATGTTTGCTGATAATCACGTAAAATCAATGACATCTATTTGATTATTTTCGGGTTAAAATTCATTAAATCAGTAAAGCTGATATCAGAAAGCAACCACTCTTTACGTTTGTGATAACACTGAAGTTTGTTTTTATAGATTCTAAAATGACTACTGTTGACTTCAATAATTCCTCCGATTTCCATGTGAGCAACAATTTCGGAAAAGAGCACTTCATTGTAAATAACCCAATCGTCAGAACTGGTGAAAAAATCAATAATTTCATTATGTGTTAAAATTTGAACACCGTTTCGCTCACACATACATATTTGATTACCTTTTAATTTAATGTGAGTATCACCAACCCATAACGCACGTTTTAATGAGCGACCATCTTTAATTTCCTTTAAAACATCCATTTTATTTCATTCCTCATTAATTTTTTGTTGACAGGTGTTGTTCATTACATGTAAATGACGGTTACTGTCAATTAAAAACCAAAGGAAAACAAAAATGAAAACAATTCAAGTCGTAATGCAAATTGACGACGAAACATTTGAAAAATTCAAGTCACATATCACCGATAAAGGTGTGTCATTTGTCGAATTACCAAATGACGCTTTGCCAGTATTAGCTGACCCGGTTGCGGCAATCAGCACCGGTGAAGAACGAATTGAACCAGCGGTCACAACAGGTCAAGATGAATATGAACGTGACACGCGTGGTGTCGTGTGGTCGCCAATGCACCACGCAGGGACGAAATCAGTAAAAAAAGACGGGTCTTGGAAACGCCGAAGTGGTTGCGATAAAATTGCTGCTGACGCTTATGAAAAACAATTTACAAATACACCAGCACCAACGATTGAACCAGCACCAACGATTGAACCAGCACCAACGATTGAACCAGCACCAACGATTGAACCAGCACCAACGATTGAACCAGCACCGGGTGCGGTTGCAGGAATGCCAGCACTTGCGCCAATGCCAGTGGCGAATCCTCTTGCTGGTGTGCCAATGCCAACACCGGCACCGGCACCTGTGACCGTTGAAGACCTTGGTGCATCGGTTGCGTCATTGACTGCCCGTGTTGGTGCCGAACAAATGCCGACAATTGTACAAGGGATTTACACTAAACTCGGCATTACTGATCTTAATGTGATCGGAACTGACGAAACGCTACGCGCCGCTGTAAAACTGGAACTCGATAATGCAACCTTTATCCCTCAAACTTAACCCTCACAATGCGGCGCGGTGGTGTGGTTGTCCGGCCTATCCCCGATTTGCGGAAACCGTTGAGGCGGTCGACACTGACGAAAAACGTGAAGGTGTCGCCGCCGGGTGGTTGGCTGAACAGGTGCTTCGGGGGGTTGCACCTGACTGTAAATCGTTGGTCGGGCAATCACATCAAAACGGGTGGTTGATTGAAAATGGAATGGCTGTTTTAATTCAAGATTATGTTGACCTAGTTAAAGGTTATGGTGATTTTGCTATTGAATTAGAAGTATCATTTTCAGATCAACCCGAAATTTCGGGTAGGATTGACGCTGTAAACACGGGGCGAGTGTTAAGGGTTCATGAATTGAAATATGGTCGAACAATTGTCGACGTTTTCGAAAATGAACCGTTAATCATTTACGCCGGGTCTATGTTTCGAAACTATGACATGACAGGGGTTGAACTGATACAATTATCAGTTTTTCAACCTCGGTCACATCATACCAAAGGAATTCACCGCAAGTGGACGTTAAATTATGACGAACTTCAAGGTTATTGCGCCGATATCCTCGTAAAAGCGAATAGATGCCTTGACCCGAAGTCGCCAGCAATACCCGGCCCGTGGTGTCTTCACTGTGAGGTTGGCGCAAAATGTGAAGCGTTGACACATACAAACTATAAATTCATTGATCGCGTATTGTCTAACAATCAACGATCAATGTCACCTGAAGAATTGTCAAAGGAATTAAAATATTTACGTTACGTCGATAAGATATTCACATCACGGAAAAAAGCGGTTGAAGCTGAAGCGTTAGCTAGAGCCAACGACACTTTTATTCCTGATTTTCAAATCGAACACGGTCAAGGAAAACGTAAATTCACAACCGACCCTTTGACAATTGAAATTTTGACAGGTCACAAAATTAATTTAGAAAAACCAACAACCCCGGCGGCACTGGAAAAAATGGGTGTATCAAAAAAAATTGTAAACGCATTTAGTACACAACCCCGGTTACCGGGTAAGTTGGTTGAATACGTAAAGGAACACAACGATGTCGACATCTAATACAAGTGACGGATTACCCCGACCTAATGAACCGGAAGAAAAAACAGCAATTACACAAGGTCAGTTGCGATCAATCATTGAAAGAATTGAACGTCTTGAGGAAGAAAAAAAGGAAATTGCCGATGATATAAAAGAGGTATACGGTGAAACAAAAGCAAATGGTTTTGATAATAAAACCGTTCGTAAAATCATCGCATACAGAAAAAAAGACAAAACTCAACGGGAAGAAGAAGAAGCAATGTTTGAACTGTATTGGTCAGCGTTGAATATTCCAGTTCCTAAACCAGCCCCGGCACCAAAAGCCCCGGCTAAAAAACCAGCAACGAAAAAGGCGGTGACAAAATGAGTAAATCAACTTTAATGCGATTAACCGGTCGTTGGATTTCAGGGTCAATGACTGAAAAAGACACTATCGATTATGACAAAAACCCTATCCCCTTCGACAAACAAGGGTATTCAATTGGTATTGCATTTGCAAAAGATCAAGCTTTTGCGCAAGTTTTACATACTATCACAACCCATGCTTTGACTGATTTTGCTGTTAACCCGGCGACGCAACAATCTATTCAAAACGGTTACGCATACATGTCGCAACAACTTACTTTACCAAAAGGTCTCGGTTTTTCTTGGAAAATTTCAGACGGTGATTTACCTGACCAGCAAGGTAAATATAATGACAACTCGAAAGGTTGTTTCGTTATTTGGTTCCGATCAAAAACCCCATTTAAGTGTTTTGATGCACAACGAAACCAAGTCAGCCATGAACAACAAAAACGCGGGTGGTGGTATGGCGCAAGCTTCACGTGTGCAGGAAATGACAAACAAGGACCGCAAGCAGGTGTTTATATGAACCTTGACGGACTTATTCTTGCTTCACAAGATCAAGAAATTAGCGGCGGGGCATCGGTTGACGAAATGTTTGGTGATTATGTCGCACCGACAAATTTACCGTTACAAAACCCTAACGCCCCGCAAGGAATGCCAGCGCCCGGTATGGCACCACAGGCAGGAATGCCAGCGCCCGGTATGGCACCACAGGCAGGAATGCCAGCGCCCGGTATGGCACCACAGGCAGGAATGCCA
>Ga0209344_10002006_pt1 | contig 24042 bp, 20 predicted proteins | sample Cruoilmetagenom6_FD_187293 | JGI IMG/M metagenome (GOLD analysis project Ga0209344, IMG submission 187293) | Oil polluted marine microbial communities from Coal Oil Point, Santa Barbara, California, USA - Santa Barbara Oil Seep Sample 6 (SPAdes)... | ecosystem: Environmental > Aquatic > Marine... | reverse complement strand
CCTTAACGTTTTTTTGAAAGTTATGTTTACTGCACTTGCCATACTGTACTTGGTCATGTTTATCATTAATTCCCTAAGCACTTTGTACAATGTTATTTTGGTCAATCCATTTACTGTTGACCAATCTATTTCCTTACTTCCCCTAAGGATTAATTTGACGGTCTTAGGAGTATGCGAACGCAGCATTTGCAAAAGTTCCTCCCTAAAGTTGGCGTCTAACTCTATCTCATTGATTTCCCTTGAAAAGTCCCTACTTTGATTATAAAGTCCTTCCAAAGTATCTAGTATGGTTGGTTTATCTGTATTATTTTGAACCATGATCATAGCGTGATTTAGTTTTCCTCCAAAGTCATCATGTAGTTTTCTGGATAATTCAGCCTCGGTTTCATATGTTGCTTCAAGTTTTGCAAACTTGTTTTGTTCCAATAAACGTTTGTTACGTTGTTTATAGAAGATGAACATAAAACCAATGATCATTAAAAGTAATGCCAAACCAAATAGAGCCAAGGTTTTCTGGTTGCGCTGTCTTGCTACATCCAGTTGTTCTTCCGCCTTTTCTTTTTGTAAAAGCAGTATGGATTCCAGCTTTAACCTATCATCGTATTTGTATTTGGCAAATTGGGTTTTCACCTTTAATTCTTGGGTGTAAAGACTATCTTGTAAAAAAATGTAGCGATCTCTAAATTCAATGTTTTTAGGAGTTAATTGTATAAGAAACGTTAAGGCATCTTTTTCTGCCTTGGGAATTTTAAGGGTTTTGGATAATTGTATTGCCAAATCAAAATAGGAAATCGCTTTTTTAATGTCGGTTTTTGAATAAAACGCACCTAAATGGGTAAAGCTGGCAATTTGTCCTCGCTTGTCATCATTCTTTACCCTAATTTCCAAGGCCTCCTTAAAAATTGCTTCCGCATTTGTAGTAGTATTGTTTAACCATTCTGCATAAGCCAAGTTGTCCATTGACCGGGCGTATTCTTTTGGACTTTTTAGCAGTAGTGTATCATGAACTATATCTTTAAGAATGCCAATAGCCTTTTCAAATTGGTTAAAGTCCGAGTGAGTAGCCGCTAAGTTGTTCTTATAGACCAACCTGTCCTCTTTAGAATCCGTAGTTTCAATTGCCTTATAATAATAGCCAATGGCATCATCGTAATTCATTAACTTTCTGTGATTGGTGGCCAAGGCATTATAGCAAGATGATAAGAATTGGATATCCTCTTCTGAGTTTAGAAACTGTATGGCCTCGGTTAAAGTTTCCTTACTTCCATAATGGTCATTCTGATTTTGTTGAATGAGACCCATGCTTAAAAGGTTATTTCCTACCCAACTACTATCCTGAATGTATTGAAAGTGACTTTTTGAAAGGTTATAATTGATAAATGCACTATCAGGATTATGGGTAATCTCATCAAAATAATATGCCCTTAAATAATGGTATCTTCCTAAAATGTATTTGTTTTCCACCTGATCGGCAAGCCTTTTTAGAAGATTACCAAAGATATTTAAACTATCGTATTGTTGCTGAGTATAATGAAGAAGGGTTTTCTGATAAAGTATTCTTAAAAATAAACTATCACTACCCATCATTTTTGCATAATGCAAAGACATGTTTACATCTGATTGCCTTTGGACTAGTGAACGATTCTTGTTTTTGGAAGCCTTGTAATAAAATATAATACTGTCCTGTATTCCTTCATTTTTTAAGGAATCTGTCCGATGACTATGTCGGCAGGAGCAAAGCAGACTAATAAAAAACAAAATTAATATTTTTCTCAAAATGCCATTTTCTCTTTAAATGTATTCAAAAAAATGAACCATACCTTAAGGTATGGTTCAAATCAGTAAAGATTATTTATTCTAATCTTCATCATCAGGTGGTGGAGGGGGGGGTTTAACTTGGCCATCATCCCCCTCGGTAGCTTGGTTTTCATATAATGAATCGTTCCCTGAGACAGAATCGTCGGTACAGGAAAATAAAAACATATTAAAAGCGAGTACCATTACGGCAATTATTACTTTTTTCATAATTTGTGATTTTGAGATTAAACAAAGGGGTTGCTGTCCGTGCTTTCGCTCGAAAGGTTTTTGGGTACAACAACCCGTTGAAAATGTTAGGATCGCTCCTTTGTTTTTGAGAAGTAGAAAATGTAATGCAGTAGTTTTAACTACTTCTCAACCGGCCAATCACCAACTGCATTACATATTTCCGTAAGAATGATTTTTGTACATTGGCTATGTTAGCTTTACACAGCGGTAAATCAATCTTGGGGCAAAGTAAATTGAAGATCAAAAAGGAATTGCAGACAAAGAATAGACTTGTGTCGGACATTTTTTGGACACTAATGATAGTAGGGGGTTTCAAGAGGTTGTGTCTATATGTTGTCTGGGAATAATTTGTATTTTTAGAGTAATGAACGAGCGTTTTATAAAAGAAATAGTTTGTGAGGCCTTTGAAAAAGCTAAGGGGAGTTGTGCCATACACTCAAAATATGCATTGTCAAAACATATTGGCGAGGCAGTCCATTTAAGCTCAAAAACCCTTGAAAGGGCATATGACAAATATGTTCAGGAGAAAAAGAAGGCTAAAGCTATAAGCGAGACTAGTTTAAATCTATTATGTGAATATCTTGGTTATACTAACTATGAGGGTTACATGACCGAAAAATCCAATGATGAAGAAAAAAGGAAGGAAATACGATCTATAAAAGTTAGGAAAGATGAGGAGAAAAAAGAAAATGGAGGAAGTGGGAAACCTAAATTTCCAATAACGATTGGTGTTGGTGTTGTATTTGGAGTTGTTTTGTTGGGTATATTATACTTAGGAGGCAGAAAGGAAATTCGCTGTATGACATGGGCAAAAAACCATTTTGAAGAAATATCCTGTGGTACAAAACCTTATTCTAAATATGGAACCGATGTTGTACCTTATGAAGAAGTAAAAATTAAAAATTTTAAGAAAATTGAGGTAAACATGGCAACTGAATTTTTTTCTCGAGTGACTCATAAGCCATTAATTTGGTATGTTAAAAATAAAGATGGAGAAATTGAATATTTTACCAGTCCTGGTCTTCATCCTCTGACCGGCAAAACCTTAGATGAAATTACTCCCTATATCATCCAAAAATATGTGCCACTTCATTCTAATAATAAGGATTCGTTTGTTGACTAAAGAAATGGTATGGGAATTGATTATTCAAAAAACAGTGAAGAACAATTAACAGATCGGAGATTAGTTTTGAGTTAATTAACTCGTATCTTTATAACACTAAAGAATAGCAAATAACATCTTTATAGTTCTTATTTGGTTTTGAGTGTACAAATAGGTGTGCAAAACGAAAAATAATATTGTAAAAAATTGTAAAACAGTGTTTTGGGTATAGGTAGTTAGGTCTGCCACCCCGACCAAGAAAATCCGATCACGAAAGTGATCGGATTTTTTGTTTTCCAATGCGTAGCGCCGTCAGGAGCTAAAGTGTTGGACAACAAAAAAGACGCACAGGCACGAGCCTGTGCCGTATTGTCTTGAGCAACGATCCATAAGCAGGGTCAGCGAACGCAGTGAGGTAATCCTCTACATACAGTCAGGACCAATGCGTAGCGCCGCCAGGAGCTAAAGGGATCATGGATCGCTAAGGTTCAAGGAAAGGGATCTTCAAACTGTTTGGGTTATTTTTTATCAGATAAGTGCATAAAATATTCAATCGCAGAGATATTGTAACTCGACATAATAAAGCAAAGACTATTTACTTTGAGTTTTGCTTAAGAACAGTTGGGTTTTAAAGATATACAATCGTTTTTCATTCATTCTATTATTTTTATATCTACCGATGTTCTGCTTTGCCACCCTGTTTCATCGATTACCGAAAAGGAACAATGGTAATCCCCGGTATCAATATTGTGGGGTATCGTTAGGCTGATACCAATTTCATAGTTGGTCAACCCGCCTTCTATAGAATAATTTTCTATAAAAATCCATGGATTTTCGGGTGTTTTTTTAGGGTCCAGACTGCACTCTCCATCTTGATCATCATGGGTGTGATGGTCAAAATTGTGATGGATATCCAGACTATAAGAGGCCAATTCCGCATTATCAGAGACCATCGCCTTAAAGGAATAGGTCTCCCCTCTTACAAGTTGTGAACAGGCTTGGGGAAACCCTCCATCATAATTGATGTCAATGGTTGGTTTTTGTTCATCCTTATCTGCATTGTCATCGGTGGTACAGGAGCTGACTACAAGGATAAGTATCGCGATGTAAAAATATTTTGTTGAAAATCCCATAATGTAAATTTTAAACCGCATGACATCAATGTGTCCATGTCATGCGGTATTGTTATAATATTATTATGCGGTAACGTCTATATGATCTTCGTACTCAAAGATATTCCCGTCTTCATCCTCAATGGTAAAAGTAACATGGTATTCGCCAGCTGGAGCTGTTGCGGGAACGTCGAAATGTTTATGGAATTCCGCTTCGGTCTCTTCGTGGAAACCATCCTCAAAAACTTCTTCATAGTCCCACTCTACTTCCCCGTCACCTATTGCAAGTCCATGGGCATGGATATCTACGCTTATATTATGTATACCATTAACCGCAGCAATCATATATTCAACATGAAAATCACTTCCTCTTGCCACTGTTTCATCCATATCAAAATCACTAATAGCGATAGGATCCAAGATGTCCAGATGTCCCTCAACCTCTGTGCTATTTCCAAGTTCATCGGTTACCGTTAATAAAATATGGTATTCACCTGCCGGAATTTTGGATGGAATATCGATATGTTCATGAAAGGTTGGGTTGATGACAAGATAAGAGGCATCTGTCCAAGTCAGTTCATAATCCCATTCCACTTCACCTTCGCCGACCACAAGATCATGGGCATGTATGTCTATGGAAATACTACTAACGATTCCTTCTGCGTTTATTGCCGCTTCCAGATGAAGGTCGGACCCCTTGTAGGCAAATGGTTCTGTGGAATGATCGCTTCCTTCTCCAAATTCGAAATCGGTAATTACTGGGGCCGCTGCATTGGTAGCACCGTCGTCATCACTACTACAAGACTGTAAAAAGAGTCCTAAAAAGGTGACAATGGCCAAAAATTTAAAATTTGATTTCAATGTGTTTGTTTTCATGTGTTTGATTTTAATTGTTATTAATTTATTTATGTTTACTATTTATTAAAAAGGTATTGTTACTGAGATGGATAGGTTTCTGCCAGGTTCTGGGACATCTATCAACCGGTAAAAACTGGTATGGTCATAAAAGTGTGTGTTCAACACATTGTTTAGTTTTACCCGCACGTCAAAAGGCTTGGCGCTTTTAAAAAGGTTCATTTGAGCTGTAAAGGACATGTTGAGCACCTGATATCCCTCCGTTACTTCTTCGGGAGGTACTATTTCATTTTGTGCTGCCGTAATCCTATAGTCCGCTCTTACTTGAGGTTTTCCAAGAAAGAGAAAGTCCTTGAATTGATAACTGGCCGAGAACAGTCCAGCCAATGGGGGTGAAAACGGAAGTGTAAAGCCCTGCTTGGGTCCACTTGTTTGCCTGGAATAAACGTACTCTGCAGAAGCATCCAATTGTAGATTTTTTAATAAAGTGGTACTTGCCCTGATCTCTCCTCCGGCCCTAAACACCTTGCTCTGAGTGTACTCATAAATCTGTAGGGTTTCATAATAATTGGAAGTTGGATTTAGGTAGATGAAATTCTCAAAAAAATTTACAAAGGGACTGGCTCCAAAACTAAATGAAGTAGTGGTATGGTCTATATCAAGATCCAATTGATAAGAGGATTCAGGGTCAAGATCAAGATTTCCCCTTTCGTACCGATACATATGATAATTTACGCCGTCCGAGGCCAGTTCGTTGGCCAAAGGCATTCTAAAGCTTTTTCCTAAATTGACTTTATAGGTAGTATTTTTATGTATGTAACTTATCCCAAGGGAAGCACTGATATTGCCGAAATCCAAGGTTTTGTTTTTGGCCCTTTGAAGATAGATGTAGGATGTTGATCCATCACTGTTGTTCACTGTTGAGGAATACCAGTCATAATGGGATTTACTTTCCAGCGCCCCATAGTCATAACGCAAGCCTCCTAATAAATGGAGATCTTGATGAACCTCGAATTGGTCATAGGCAAAAGCTCCAATGGTAAAACGGTTATATGCAGGAATCAAAAAGCCCCATCCCCCTATGTTATTGTCTTGATATTCCAAATTTACACCTGCTGCAACATCATGTCTTTGATAGGGGCTAAAGGAATCCTTAACATTTAAGGTGTAGGTATTTTTATCAAATATCCGTTCCTTGCTGTCCGGTGGCGTTGGCATATATCCGTGTGGAACAGGTTCTGATAGTTCCTCCCTGTGGTTGTTTTGATATCCCAGGTCCAGTTGAAGGGTATGGTTTCCAATACCTACGGTGGTATTGTTGGTAATTTTAAAATGGTTTACCTTATGATAGGGTAAATCGATATCCCTGTTGGAACTATCGTAATCAATGCTGGAACTTCTGACCTCCAAGCCATGGGCATTGGCAAAAAAACCATTTTTGGCATTTACATTGCTAAAATTGGTTTCAGACCTTATGTTGCCCGAAATAAAACCGATTCCCAAGCTTGCATCAGCTTCCTTCCCGGCTGTATTCCTCAAGTTATTGTCATGCAGTTCAAAAATGTAATTCTCATAATTGATTCTATCCGCTGGCACTTTGTAATCGCCATAATCCCTATACGTTAATCGCCCGCGATAAAACCACTTGTTTTTACGCCCTTGTATGCCTGTTGAAACCCCCAAAAGATCATTATTGGTTTCTCCTAACATGTTTACCTCTCCCTTAAACGAATTTTTACCAGGCAATTTCGAAGCCTGAATATCTACCACCCCCGAAATGGCATCGGAACCATATTGCAATGAGGCGGGACCCTTTATAATCTTTACCGATTCGATCCCGTATTGGTCAATTTCCAAGCCGTGGTCATTGCCCCACTGTTGGGCCTCGTGTTTTATACTGTTCTGGACTACGACTACCCTATTGAACCCCAAGCCCCTGATTACCGGTTTAGATTGCCCAGAACCAATATTGATGGTGCTTACGCCGGGTATATTTTTCAAAGTCTGCATCAAACTGTTTTCCCTGTTGTTATCCAGGAAATCTTTAGAGACGGTGTGCGATACAGTAGCCAATTCTTGGGCCTCCCTTTTATGGGTTTTACCATTGACTTCCACATCTTGAAGCTCGGTGACAGACTCCCTTAAGTAGACCTTTAAGGTGTCCATTTTTGGTCCTACCCTAATAGATACTGTTTCGGACGAGTAACCAATATGGGATATAGTTATGGAGTAGGTACCCTCAACTACATTTTTTATGGTAAATGTCCCGGTTGAAGAGGAAGTTGAAAAAAGGCCATTACCAAAAATATTGGCGCCTTCTATAGGCTGTAAAGTGTTGGCATTTACAACGGATCCTTTTATTTGGAAAGAATCCTGTGCAAACGTTATGGAGATTAGGCTAAAATATAGCCATACCCCCAGCATTTTATGGATCATGATTTAATTACTATAAGTTTGAACAATTGCCCCAGGGAGAGGGGCATTACAAAACCTATACCACTAATCCTATATGGAAATTGATAACTCTGTCTTGGTTTTTAGCAGCTAGCCAAAAGACCTTGAAGCCTACGATTGCTAATTGCAAAAAACGATTATGTGCAATAACCTATATACTATTCTCCGTCACGAAAAAGGTATAGCAATAATGCATTGGAATTATCCAGGATATCCAGAAAGAAATAAGTGCAAGGGAAACTTAAAGTAAAGAGGGGGGAGGTCGTGAAAAGAGCTGGTCGGTAGCAATAGTACTTGAAACAACAAAATCGTAATGTTCAGAATTCTCTAATTGAGGAATGGATTCTGTGTTTTTAATCCCATATTCCGGTATATCTGCTGAAATTGCCGGAGTTAAATTATTAGAAACGGCATGGTCACAAATGTAACAATGCAATGCATGCTCCTTATCGTCTGTATGGGAAAGCACATGGAGCCCCGCCATTTTCATCGAAAGGAAAAGAGCAAGGAACAGAATGCTGATACAATTTTTTAGACGACTATTTTTCATCAATAGCAAACATAGTAAATTAAAAAAATTACGGTGTTAAAATAATCTTAACAAAATTTAATGTTTATGATTTACCCTGTATCTGAGTATTTTCCAGTTATGATAGTGGGCCAGGGAGACTAACAAGGCACCTATTATTGTATTAGCTATTTCCCATGTTTCTGTAAGTTGGAGCCTTCCCAAACCAATAAATAGAAACCCCAGAATAGCAAACCGCAAGGGGCTCCGTATACCGTGAACTTTGTAATAACTGGGCCATAAAGAAGCTAGGACCAAGACAAAGCCTAGGCCAATAAATGCCTTTTCTATAATTGGGTTGGCCAAAAAATGGATACTTCCAAAAGTGGTAGATGTAAGTATTATAGGGATAGTGGCGCAATGTATTCCACAAATAAGGGAGCTTGTAAGGGCTATAAGGTCTAATGTACTGTTCCTAATTTTCATTATTTAAGTTGTGGGTTTAGACTTTTTGTTTTCTGGCAGACGATGAAGAAGAATGGTTGGTCTTCATTGATCTCTATTATTTCACAAAGACCTACCACACCAAATTCGTCCTCTACAGATTTCTCGTCGTAATAAAATACTTGGGCGCCTTCGTGAAACTCATAGCGATCTGTGCTAATATGTTTTCCCTTTCCAAAATTTGGGGCTTTTTTTGTTATGGCCGTAAAAATCATATAACCATTTTCCGATAGTTGGTTATAGCAATCCAAGATTAGTTTCTTTCTCTCTTTTTTGGTAAATAAGTGAACCAGTGCATAACAAAAAATTCCTTCATAAATTTTGGAATCAAATGGCATATCGGTCACGGAACCGTGGTATATGGTCATATTGGTTCCATAATGCTTTCTAGCCAATTCTATAGCGGTTTTGGAAATCTCTATACCCGTCACCTCAAATCCATTGTCTTTGAATAGTCGTGCGTTCCGTCCATAGCCAATACCTGGAACAAGAATGTTTTTTATACTTTTGTCAAGGAAAAAGTCTTTTGCCAATAGGGCTGATTGGGCAGGTTTTAATCCCCACATTTCCTGTTTTTCCTTAAAGTTTGATTCCCAAAATTCTGTCATATCACTGTCTGTTTCCTGCATAGTCTATCTTCTAGAATATCACATTCAAAGCCAAGGGTATTGACTTCTTTTGTAAAAGTTTCTGCCAAAACCGTATTGCCTTCAACCCTTAGTATGCTATGATCGCAAGGGTAATTGATGATTGTTCGTTCTTTATCAAAACTAATTTTCAAGCCTAAGAATATATTTTCAAGCACGCTTATAATTTCATCAGCTTGATGTTTGTTAGGGATATTTGTAGTGAAAACTTCAACCATAATTAAATTTGTTTAAAATTGTTCGTCCGATAATTCTTTATTGACCATGGCGCCCGCAATATTTCCTGTTGCTACAGCGAAGGCTAACGAACGCATGGGACTGGAATTATCTCCACAGGCGAAAACACCATCAGCAGTGGTTTGCTGAAGAAAATCTACTTTGATATGACCCTGTTCCGTTAATTTGCACCCTAGGTCAAAAGAGATGGAAGTATGCTGTTCAAATGGAATTGCTGCATAGGCTGTAAGGAAACTTTCTTTACTACCATCTTTGAAAACTATTTTTTGGATATGACCCTTTTCATGTTCTATTTCCATTATTTCCTTTTCTATTATTTTAATATTGTTCTCTTTGAGCTTTTTTAATTGCGATTCTCCAAAATCCATTTTACCATTGGTCAAGATGGTCAAATTATCGGTAAGGTTATGAATTAAAGGTGCCATATGAAAAGCTCTTTCACCATTGGTGATAAGGGCTGTTTTTACCGCTTTATGCTCATAACCGTGGCAATAGGGGCAGTGTATTACAGAAATTCCCCAGCATGCTGAGAATCCTTTGATGTTTGGCATTATGTCCTTAATTCCGGTGGCAAGAATTATTTTTTTTGCTGTAAATGCCTTGCCGGTTTCTGTTTTAATTTCAAAACCTACAGGTATCTTTCGTCCATGTACGGCCAGGTCATTTAAGAAAGAAACGGTGTTGTATTGTTCAACCTGGTGTTTGGCTATGTTGGAAATTTCTTTTGGTGTCTTGCCATCTTGTGTCAAGAAATTATGGGAATGTGGTGTTTGGCTATTACAGGGTTTTCCACTATCGATTATTAGCACATTTCGTAAAGAGCGGCCTAATGCCATGGCTGCTGAAAGCCCTGCATAACTCCCGCCAATAATAATCACTTCAAAAGTTCTATTTTCTTTCATAACGTTAATGTTGGCTTTTGTAAAACTGGTAAATGAACTAAGTAAAGTAATGGACAGAGCGGCTAGACTTCCTTGCTTGATTACTTCTCTTCTAATCATCCAAATTGTTTTAAATGCGAATGTATCGCATTAAATTAATTGCAAATATATCTTTATTTCGTAATATTGCAATACTATCGCAATAAATAATTGCGAATTAATCGCATTAATTTGAAAAAAAGAAGGAACACACCCACTAAAGAAGCTGTTTTAGAGGTCTTGGCCACGACAGGGAGAGCAATGAGTCAAGATGCCATTGAGAAAAAGATAGACATTGATATTGACAGGGCTACCATCTATCGTGTTCTGAACCGCTTTTGTGAAGATGGGGTTTTACATAAGGTTGTTGCCGAAAATGGTAAACAGTATTTTGCCTTATGTGTGAAATGTGATGAAAATAAAAGGCCAATGCATCATTTTCATTTTAGGTGTATAAAATGTGAAACGATAGAGTGCCTTCCAGTAGAAGTAAATTTTTCAATTCCAGATGATTACTTGGTTGAAAATGTAAATTGTGTTTTAACTGGAACCTGTAAGAAATGTTCATATAATTAGAAGCAATGCTGGTTGCATGCCCAAGTTTGTTTATCAAAAACTCAGGCTATGATTACAATATTTAACTTCGTCTTTTAGGCTTAATTTCGGTGTTGTGATCATTCAGGTAATTTTAAAGTTATCAGGTTTAAAGTTCTTGCCACGATGCTAATTGCGGCGGTTACTATTTGCTTTGTATAATTCCTCACTTTTAAACCAGCCCTATTTTGACCCTAAAGAAACCTTATGGTTGAAATTGATATTTTTCATACTTTAGAATTATGAAAATGAGTGTTATTTTAGTTTTGTTCTACACATTTAGTGTTTGCGTTTATTCACAGGACAAAGAATTTAAAGGTTGGCTACCAGCAGAAATTAATTACTATAATAACCTCAAAGGGTTGGCTGAATATGTAAATGGGAAGTCTGATGTTAATATTGACCAGGACTCCATTATTCACAAATTCCTAAAAATTGAGGAAGCATCTAGAGATTCAGTTAACAAGAATACGGTTTACAGTATTGAGTATAGGAATGGTGTTTTTACATCTTTTGTTAATAAAATCAATAGTCATGGGCTGGATAACCTGGATGCCAAGCCACTCCGATTCTATAAGGAAAACGATTCATTATACCGTCCATTTGTTTCGGCCTTAAAAGAAGTAGCTCCCAATGTAATGGTATACTATAGGAAGGAATGTCCCGAAAAACCTTTGGGAACACTATTGTTCGACAACGAAACCCATAAATTAATATCATGGGTTTTACTTCAAGGTGCTGGTGCATCGTATTTCTTTTGAGTTATTTGATGAAAAGTCTTTAAGAAGTAAACTACCTCGGGGTAAGCCCGCGAGGCATTCGTAGGAAAGGAACTTTAATTTTCGAGGCAAGCCTCGGGGTATTATAACCTTTGGCGGTGCCAATAAAGAACAAGCCACAAGGCTAGAGACTAATTTAGTGTAAAGTCCGATCTATAACTTGTGTAAGCTATGGTTATTAAAGAACATTCCGTTCATAAAGAAACATTATTGATTCTTTAAACTGACGAGTCAAATTTTATGAAGGAATATTATGCTGAATATAACCGATAGTCATAATAGAAACCCATGCGAAATCTCATTTTGTCAGCACTCTCAATTATCATTACAAGTTATGACTTACAAAACGGCCAACTACTGATGCATTCCCTGTTATAGTTTTTTTCTTGGGATAATTAGTGATGGTAATTCTGCCATCAGTTAAATAACCTATAATCAAAATGGAAATTCATAAGATGGTGACCATTGAGCGCTTTCCGACTTAAATATACGCTCTCTAAATGGCGAAGGAATATAAAAGGGAACGGATGGTACCAATACATTTTCAATATAATCCTGATAGGAATTAAAGGTAGAATAATTTTCTGCGGCGCCTTGTTTTACTTCAAAAGCTTTACTTGCAAAAATTTTAGTAACCGCCTCAGGAAATAACCCTTCAGGTATTACAGGTATGGTCGGATTTGTATTTTGACCATCAAAAATGAATTCCAATTGAACCGAAGGATTTTCGGGAGTAATTAATCCAGCACCAGAACTTATTCCAACTAGACGAAGTCGACCAACTTCAAAATCAGGTAACCCAGAAAAGCTTAATTGTTGATTGTTGAAATTGTAATCAACAGTTGAATTGGGTACTGTAACCGTAGCTGGTATAGTGCCAGAACCTTCGAAAGTATAATTTAACAACTGACCCCAATAGGTGGTGTGTTCAAATATGTCAGGAAAAATGTATTGTTTGGTATACGAAGTACTTGACTGGATGTAATCAGCATAGAGTAAATGACCGCTTCTAGCACGATACATATCTTCATTCTCGTATCCTGTGATTTTCACTAACGGTCTTTGGAATCTTTTATTTAAATCAAAAGTTTTTGTAAGAACATTAGCATTAGAAAAATCTTCCTGTACTAACGAGGTACGATTTTGTATATCACTAATGAATGCCCATTGATAACTATTTTCAATATCCGAATTAAAATAGCTAATGAATGTCATATTTGTTGCTAAATCATTACTGAACGCTGTGGAGACATGACCTGAAAGTTCATCGTTGTAGTAAATCAATGAATTCCATGGACCTGAAGCCCTCATCTGGTAACCCGCCTCAAAAAAAGGTATTTTAATCTTTGGAAACGATGGGGATAAACCTCCTGATTGTTGATTTAAGGTTATTTCGTTCCCAAGCATATTCAATGTAAGGTTATTGTAAACATAGAAGTTAAATATTGAATTTTCAAAGTCATGAATGAAAGTTATTGTAAACTCAGTATTGTCGTATAATTCTTCTGTGGTGCAAAATGACAATGTTTCAATTTCACCGGACTCATGAGTCTTACTATCAATATAATTTCCATCTATATCAGATATCACTACATGCACTTTCTCAACATTCTTCCGCATAAAGTCATTAGGGAAGTTAATTCTAAAGAATTTGTTTGCAATCCCTATAGCCATAGAATCCTTTGAGACATTACCTAAAGCATCTTCCATTACAAATATTAGATTTCCAATACCCGTTGGTAATTCTTGTGGATTTAATGAGAAAGTATAATCAGTAGTATTTTCTTTTTCCAACAGTAATAAATCATCAAGATATACTTGCAATTGTTCAACACTTGAAACAAGGTCTGTAATGCTTGGAGATAACTGAATCTCATCACAGATAATTTCATTTTCAGAGATACTATCCAGTATAAGAATTGGGCCTTGATTATCAATTTTAATTTTAATTGTTTTAGTTCCAATTATTTTTCCATCGGCATAAGCATCCACTCGGAAAGTATGTTCACCGTCTTCGTATTGTTGAGTTTCCAGCGTTAACGTATAAGGTGGAGAGTTGAAATCATGAATAATACCATTATCCATAAGCACTTCTAATTTCGATATAAGCGTATCTCCAGTTAATGTTATGGTAATTTCCTCTGAAGTGCTAACAACGTCGTTTTCAATATTTAATTCGATCAGGATATTTTGAATTATTTCTTTCTCTTTTTCACTGGAAGAATCTTCTTCTGTACACGCAATTAATAGAAAAAGGATTGTGATAAATAGAATTTTTATTCTAAACATGTGTAGGAATTAGTATTTATGCCCAGCTATCAATGCATCCAAGCACTCACAATTTAAGTATAAAATAACGCTAAAGGCTACTATTTATTGCAACTTTATTTGCACATCAATAGCACCAATTGGAACATTCTGTATCATAATCCAAGGAACGTTAAGACCCTGTACTAACTGTTTGCTACACTACTTTTGTTGGCAAACCCTTTAAATAATGCAGAAATTGGCCTTTTCGCCCAGGGCAGGTCGGAAGATCTGGACCCAAAAACCTATTTGGCCATACCAAACTTCTACGGAGATATATCCCTATTGTCCATGAGGACCCATTATACGGGACTTTTCCATCTTGTTGTAAAGTATCACATGAAGGACAAGAAGATTGGAATCAAATCAATAGCAAACGGAATAATACGGACAAGCTGGTCAAAAGTGCCAACGCGGCCCTGCCACAGTAGGTTTCGAAGAACTATTGGGATTACTTTACCCAAATGGATTCCTCCCAATATGTTGATAACGTGATAGGTAATTGAATATCTAACCTTGGCATAAGTCTTCTGCCTGGCAATCTTGTCCTTTATTTTTTATGTATGGCAAAAAATATATAATTAGTGATGGGATGGAATTGGTTGTAATTCCATTCGTCCCAAATCCCGCAACATTTTAAAGTGTTCGAAAATTGCCGAGGCAAAAGATCCGTTGGAGTGATACGGTAAACCAAACTCTTCCGCGGTACGTTGTACGATTGGTGCAATTTTACGATAATGTATGTGTGAAATGTTAGGAAAAAGATGGTGCTCTATCTGATTGGTTAGTCCACCGACCAACCACGATAATAGTGCACTGTTTGGCGCATAATTACAAGTGGTCTCCAATTGGTGGGCCAAACGCTCGGATTCCAAATTTCCATTGTTGTCTGGTAGAGGAAATGAAGCATTGGGCATAATGTGCGCCGTCTGAAAGACCAATGTGATGCATAGGCCAGTTACAAAGTGCATGGCCAAAAAGCCCAAAATTATTACCCAAGGAGAAATAGAGGTCAATAGTATGGGTAAAGCCAAAGCATATGAAAAATAGATTATTTTCCAAGCCATAATCTTAAGAATTCCTTCAATATAGGTCCTTCTGTTTTTAACCAGTCCCATTTTGTAATATCTGGTATATCGGACAAAATCTTTAGAGGTGACCCATGAAATTGTTGATAGACCATAAAAGAACCAAGCGTAATAATGTTGATACTTATGAAGTTTGTTCTTTTTGGCGTGAGGTGAAAACCTCAAGAAAAATGGGGCGTTTATATCATCGTCATGTTCCTCGATATTGGTATAACTATGGTGCAAAACATTATGTTGCAACCTCCAGACCTTGTCATTTGCACCAATAAGGTTGATGGTATAGCCCATAATTTTATTGACCATTTTATTCTTGGAAAAGGACCCGTGAATGGCATCATGCATTACTCCCATGCCTATACCGGCCATACCCAAACCACTCAATATGTACAATCCGAACAATAACAGGATACTTGTGGGAGGAAAGAAAATAATAGTTGCTAAAGGGGTAAAAAACAGCAATAACATTACGATGCTTTTAAAAAGCATTTGACGGTTGCCATGCCTAGATTTTTTAGTGCTTTTGAAATATTCGGAAACACGTTTTTTTAGTGTTTTTGAAAAATCGGAGCCTACTGATGTTGGAAAAGATAGATTTTTAATAAATGAAAGAATTAGTTAAACAATAAATTACTTCAAAATGTGTAAAAAAACGAGAAGTAAAATCTTGTGATAATTGCTTAACGAACTACTGCAAATTGGCAATAGGTAATACTATTTTGACTGTTCTGTAGTGCAGAACATGTACAAAGTTACCTTAATTATGTTGAATTACCTAATGTTAACTGCAAATAAGGTTCTCGATTCCGTTTGTACATCATCGTTTTGGTGAGCCAAATCGATTTTAAAAAAGGAGGTGTAGGTTTGATATTGGTAGCAACCGATTATCAAATAAACATTACCTAACCACTTAACAATGGTAAATAGAACAAAGGGCTATTTAAGACAATAAAAGGACAGATAATACATGTGATGGAAGATCGGAAATGAAGTTAAATAGACCAATAAGCAGGTGGCATAATAGCTATTTATGAATATGAAAAATCCTACTTATGAAAAATGATATAAAATTATTTTTGTGTTCTTTTATTATCATATTATTGGTGTTTTTCGATAAATGATGAATTAAATTTACTGAAACTAACAATTATCAGAATAAAACACAGCATTTGGTAAATATTACGGAGGTGCTGGCAAATTTGTTAGGCCTGGATTATCTAATATTGAGCACTATGAAAGATAGAATGGATGAAATGGATTTCAAAATTTTAAGTTTACTGGCAGATAATGCCCAGATGCCTTATACCGAAGTAGCGAAAAAGGCAGGTATTTCACCAGGGACAGTCCATGCAAGAACCAAAAAAATGATAAACCTTGGGTTGATAAAAGGTTCAACCCTTAATTTGGACTACAGTAAAATAGGGTGGAAAATGACTATTTTCTTAGGAGTTTATCTACGGGAAAGTTTTATGTACAAACAGGTTATTGAAGCCTTACGCAAGGTACCGGAAATAGTTAAAATTCATCACAGTACCGGTAAATTTGATATTTTTCTTAAAATGCATGCCAAAGATAGTATGCACTACAGGAAGGTATACCAGGATGCTATTTTAACCATTGAAGGCATAAAAGGGGTAGAATCCTTTATGTCCGTTGAGGAAAATATGAGCCGACATATAGTTTTCGAGTGATAGGTGTTTCCTAATCTGTTAGACGCTACCCAGCCATAGATAGGGCTAAATGGGACTCCCATTTTTTTTGATAACACTTTTCACTTGAATCTGGGACAAATACTAAGGCATTATCCTATATGATCCAAGTGTTAATAAGGGGAGTGCTCCGCAATTCCAAGATGCAACTACCTTTAAACTCCCTAAACTGGAAAACACAATCCAAATCCTTCAAAGTGATTCTCCTTATAGAATAGGTCAAAATACTACCAAGGGGATGATTACATGTTTTTCAATTCGGCCACCAAATCAGTCAGCGCAGCCTTGGCGTCTCCGAAAAGCATGGAGGTTTTGGAATTATAGAAAAGCTCATTCTCTATCCCGGCATAACCAGCGTTCATGCTGCGTTTGTTTACGATGATATGTTTGGCATTTTCCACATCCAAAATAGGCATACCGTAAATTGGGCTCGCTGGATTGTTATGCGCAGCAGGGTTAACAACATCATTAGCTCCAACAACCAGTACTATATCGGTATTGCTAAACTGGGGATTGATATCTTCCATTTCAACCAGCATATTGTATTCCACATTGGATTCCGCCAATAGTACATTCATGTGGCCCGGCATACGCCCTGCTACCGGATGAATGGCATATTTTACGTTCACCCCCTTTTTTGTCAATAGCTCTTCCAACTCATGTATTACATGTTGGGCCTGTGCCACTGCCAGGCCATAACCAGGAACTATCACCACCTGGTTGGCGTAATTCATCATAATGGCCGCATCACTGGGATTGGTGCTCTTTATAGACCCTAAGGCCTTATTTTCCCCTACGGCGGTAGCTGCTCCTCCAAATGCACCAAAAATTACGGAACCCAAAGTCCTGTTCATGGCCCTGCACATGGCGACCGTTAGAATAATACCGGCAGATCCTACCAAAATACCCCCAACGAGCATCACCATATTGTTATAAAGTATCCCTGTAATGGCAGCAGCAATACCTGTCAAAGAATTCAATAAAGAAATTACCACTGGCATATCCGCTCCCCCTATGGGAAGGACAAATAGAATGCCATAGATCAGGCCTGAGGCCAAAAACGTATATAATAGTAGTTGACTATCTACGCCTGTAGCGACCATAAATGCCGCAAAAATGACAATTCCAATAATTACAAGGTTGTTTATGATATTGTAGTAGGGTATCCTCACCACACTTTTTAACGAGCCGTTTAGTTTGCCCCAGGCAATTAAACTGCCGGAAAATGTAATGGCCCCGATTATTATGCCAGAAACTATGGTGGTAGACTGGGTAATGTTATTTACATTTTTACTGTATTCTACCAACCCTATAAGCGCTGCACTGGCACCGCCAAAGCCGTTGAACAAAGAGACCAATTCCGGCATTTTCGTCATTTCCACCTTTATTGCTATCAGCCAGCCAATTAAGGAGCCTATAAGTATTGCCGCGGCAATCAGGATATAAATTAAAGGTGGAACCTGCTGTTCATGTACAAAAACGGTACCCACAATGGCCAAACCCATCCCGGCGGCCGCAATTAAGTTACCTTTTTTTGCCGTTTCCGGGTGGCCTAGCATTTTTAGGCCAACTATAAAGGTAACGGTTGCGATCAGATATATTATATTCAATAAAATCCCCATTATTTTTTTCTTTTAAACATTTGTAACATTCTGTCGGTAACAGCAAAGCCACCAACTACATTTAAGACCCCCAAAACTACTGCCACGAAACCCAATGACAAGGCTACATAATCAGTAGGGTCTGCATGAAGCATTACTAAAATGGCCCCTACTATAACCACACCACTCAAAGCATTGGCCCCTGACATCAAGGGTGTATGCAAAACTGCGGGAATGCTTTTTATTACCTCTACACCAACAAATATGGCCAGGATAAGTATGTATGTAATCTGTAGGTTGTTTCCAATAAATTCCAAAATCTCATTCATCATTTATTTATTTTAATTTTTTCTAATGGTTCCATTTTTAACAATCAGGGTCTCATCTGTAATTTGTTCATCCAGATCCCATTTAAAATGGGTTTCTTCGGTTAAATGCATAATGTAGTTGTAGATATTTTTTGCATAAAGATCACTGGCATTGGTAGAAACGCTTCTTGGATCAATACTGGTGCCTATGACTTTTACTCCATTTTTGACAATGGTCTTGTTTATCTGACTTACTTCGCAGTTTCCACCTTGTGCGGCGGCCAAGTCGATGATTACCGCACCGTTTTTCATTTGCATTACCTGTTCCTCCGTTATTAGAATCGGTGCCTTTCTTCCAGGAATATTGGCCGTGGTAATAACCAAGTCTGCTTGGAACAATGATTTATTTACAGCCTCTTTTTGTCTTTTTTGATAATCTGCCGAGGCTTCCTTGGCATAACCCCCTTCCGATTCCTCTCCCTCATTGTTGACCGAGATAAATTTTGCTCCCAAGGATTCTGCTTGCTCCTTGGTTTCGGATCTAATATCAGTGGCCTCAACAATGGCCCCCAATCGTTTGGCTGTGGCTATGGCTTGAAGACCTGCAACGCCAATACCATATATCAATACTCTTGCGGGTGGTATGGTTCCCGCCGATGTCATCATCAAAGGAAATATTTTGGTCATTTCAAAGGCTCCCAAAATCACCGCCTTATAGCCTGCCAAATTGTTTTGTGAACTCAGTACATCCATATCCTGGGCCCTTGATATCCTTGGAATGGCATCCATAGAAAAAGCGGTTACCCCTTTATTGGCAATGGCTTGGACTAGTTGGGGGTTCGACTTATGGTACAGTTTACTGATCAGAATCTGACCTTTGTCCACAAGTTTTAAATCTTCTTCATCAAAGGGGTTGATTTTCAGCAATATCTCTGCTTCGTGAAAAACGACCGCTCTTTTTTCAACAGCAACCTCAACATTTTTATAATCCGAATCCTTAAAGGAAGAGTTCTCACCAGCACCTTCCTCTATGAGAACTTCAAAACCCGAGGCCCTTAATTGTTTCGCAATAATTGGCGTAATGGCAACCCGTCTTTCTCCATCCAAGGTTTCTTTTAATATGCCTATTTTCATTTTGGTCAATGGTTTGGTTAAAAATGATTTATGTTAACTAATTGGTTAAAAATCACTAAAAAATGTCAAAACTAGTGAATCGTTAAAATTATTGATACGTTTTAATAAAAGATTACAATTTTCGTGTTAATTGTTGAATTATTTACAATAGGGCGGTAAAATAAATGTCTCGGATCTTCTCCTAAGGTAACCTTAAGTTTTATACTTTTTTATCAATGTTTCAATTGCCCATTCGAAACAACAATGATCTGTTTAATGAGCTTTTTTATTATATCCTTTACAGTCTTGTTTTTAGATCCATTAGGATGGAATATACTGTAGTTTCCACGGGAGGCGGCTTATGTAAATGGCTTAACTAGGAGTTTGGTGTTCGTATATGTGAACTGGAGCTAAACATAGTTGATATACTAAACTATCACTTGAAATCCTTTTATGATCCCGTTCAGGGGGAGCGCCGAAATGATATCAGTAGTTCCTTCCGATGCTCTAAAGGCATGTCTATAGGTGGTTGGTTACTAAGATTTATGACTTCTTGGGTAGTTTGTGGGCCGCTCTCAATTGATCGCTATCCCAATGATTGTCAAATTCAATAATCCCTCTTTTTAAATCTTCCTCCAATTGTTTTTCTTGTTGTTTAATCTCTTCTTTGGCCTTAAATATATATTCGTCCCTAGTTTTGGGTTTATCGGCCAAACGTCTCAGGCCTTCCTCATCGTATTGAATAAATTTCTGGGCCTGTCTGTATATGGTGTATTTTCTAAATCCCAAATGGTTTAGGGCATCACCTGCCATTTTAACGGAGGTTTCCAAAGATTCCCTGTACACATCCTCAACCCCCATATTAAGTAGGTCATAAGCGTCATATCTATTTCTCGCACGGACCATCAATTTTACGTTTGGATATTTTTCCTTGACCATTTTTGTCAAATGGATCACATTATCACTATTGTCGATTGCCGAGATTAAAATTTTGGCCTCTGCTATTCCGGCCGACTCCAGAAGATCTATTCTGGTGGCATCCCCATAGTAGACTTCAAACCCCATTTTCCGCAGAAGATCTACCCGGTTGGAATCGTTATCCAAAATGGTGGCTTCAATACCGTAGGATCTTAGGAACCTTCCAACCGTACTACCGAAATGGCCAAAACCTACCAGAATAACTTTGTGGGTCTTTGCTATATGATCTACCTGTCTGGTTGACACTTTTTTGGTTCCAACACGTGGTAGGATCATTCGCTCATTTATTATTCCAATTATGGGGGTAAAGGCCATGGTAAGTGCGGTTACCACCAGCATCATATCCAATTCAACCCTATCCAGAATATTCAATTGAAAGGCAAAGGAAAGTAGTACAAATGCAAACTCCCCAATCTGCGCAAGCCCAACCGTTAGCAGTAGCCTTTGATCGGCCTTGAGCTTAAAAAGGGCCCCGACCAAAAATAGGATTAGGGCCTTTAATACGATTACGCCGACCACTAAACCACTAATCATTAAAGGACTGTCCCCAATAACAATAAAATTGATGGATGCCCCAACCGCCATAAAGAACAGGCCCAACAATAGGCCTTTAAAGGGTTCCAAATTACTTTCCAGTTCGTGTTTAAATTCACTGGTAGCCAACACCACACCGCCGAGAAATGCACCCAATGCCGGACTTAAACCAACCAATTCCATAAGATAGGCAAGGGCAATTACAATAAGCAGGGCAGAGGCGGACAATAGCTCCCTCAGCCTGGTTTTGGCCACAAGCCGTAACATGGGTACGAAAAAATAACGGCCGGCTAGTATTACTAAAACAACCGACAGGAAAATGGCCATGGCCTGAAAACCTAATGGCAAATTTTCAAGTAGATATATATGATCCGAATGACCGTCGGCAATTGTAGTTTTTTCCGAATCCGTAAGTAGGGGGATAACCGCCAACATCACAATAACTATAATATCCTGAAACAGAAGAATGGAAAAGGAAGAGGCTCCATAGGTGGTATTCATTAAACCATTTTCCTTAATGGTCTGTAAGGTTATGGCAGTGGAGGAGAGGGATACTGCCATGGATATGATCAGGGAAACTTTCCAATCGAATCCAATGGTGTTAAAGAGGAGAAAGGAAACTATCATGGTACCCAAGACCTGGGCTCCACCCATACCAATTATGGTTTTCCTCATTTGCCAAAAGCTCTTTGGTTCTATTTCGAGGCCTATAAGAAAAAGCATCATGACCACACCAAATTCGGCAAAGTGAAGTATATCCTGGCCTTCATCGCCAACAAAGCCCAAAATATAAGGTCCTATTAGTACTCCGGCCAACAGATAGCCAAGAACAGAACTTAATCCAAATTTCTTGGCGATGGGTACGCAAATAATGGCACCGGTCAGGAATACAATTGCCGCGAACAGAAAGCTACCATTCATTGTGTAATTACTTTATTTAGTTGGGGAGTGTCATTTAAGAATTCACAGTTTGCGATCTCATCAAAAGGAAGATTCTGCCTTAATCCAACAATTAATTGTTCGTATTGGAGGGTGTATTTGTCCAGTTCTTCGTTGGATATGTTATGGGTCCCCATAACCGTAAACGGAGGAAGATATTCCATTCCACAAAGTCTGGCCGTTTGCTCAAAAGGGCGTAAAAATTCGTTTATCGAGTAGTTGTTGGAGCCCGTTGGGCAATAGACTTCCCTGGTACCCCCAGTGGTGATTACATTTAAACACTTTTTAGTATGTAGTGCATTTGCCTTGGGGCCGTAGGCCCAACCAAATTCCAGGACAACATCCATCCATTGTTTCATTAAGGGCGGACAACTGTACCAATAAAAAGGATGGTGCCAAACAATGACATCATGCTCGTCCAAAAGTTTTTTTTCTCCAATGATATCTATGTTAAAATCCGGATACCGTTCATATAGGTCATGAAAGGTAACGCCCTCCTTGTTCTCAATCATTTTGACCAAAGCTTTGTTTGCCCTGGATTGTTCAAACTTTGGATGTGCAAACAAAATCAATATTCGTTTCATACATTCAATTTAATGGAAAACTCTGGAACAAAGGTTTCGTTTCCGATAATTTTGGTATATCTATCTATTATTGCGGTCCTTGCTTCTTAGAGTTGTTCCCTTTGTCCAATACATCGTTAAATGAAGTTGGTAGTTCAAATACCTCCAACTCAAAATATGGCAGTGCGGCCAATAGATGGTCAAATATATCGGCCATTATGTATTCGTAGTTTTCCCAACGTTTGTCACTGCTAAAGGCATAGATTTCCAAGGGTATCCCTTGGGGGGTAGGAGGTAATTGCCTGGTCATGAGGGTCATGGTCTGGTTAATTGCGGAATGGTTTTTAAGGTAAGTTTCCACATATTTTCTAAAAACACCCAAATTGGTGAGATTCCTTCCATTTATGGCCAATTGTTTGTTGATATCGTGCTCTTTATTATAGGTTTCTATATTTGCATTCCTAGTCTCCAGATATTTGGAAATTATCTGAATACTTTTTAGGGTTTCAATGTTTTCAGAAGTAAGGAATCTAATGCTTTTCTGTTTTATAAGCAGCGCCCGTTTAATTCTTCGACCCCCGGATGCCTCCATACCTCTCCAGTTTTTAAACGAATCGGAAATTAGGGAATAGGTGGGAATAGTGGTTATGGTCTTGTCAAAATTCTGAACTTTCACTGTGGCAAGGGAAATTTCCGTAACATTACCATCGGCCCCGAATTTCTCAAAAGTTATCCAATCCCCAATGCGGACCATGTCGTTTATACTCACCTGAATACTGGCTACCAAGCCCAATATGGTATCCTTAAAAATTAAAAGGATTACAGCAGAGGCCGCACCCAAAGCGGTAAAAAATTTCCAAATGGTGGTATCGGTCAATACCGCAAATAGAGTTAATAGGCCGCCTATCCAGGCAAATATCATAAACACCTGGATATAACTATCCAAGGGTTTATCTTTCATATGGGGCAGGGTCTTTAGATAATCCTTAATGCTTCGCAACAAACTTCGTATCAAAAGAAGCACCAAAATTATGGTTAGGATTTCAATGGCCTTCAAAATAATGCCCTCAGTATTTTCAAAATCTAGAAAGGCTAAAGGTAGATATCGGTACAACAGCCATAGCGGTATAATGTGCGCCACAAGTCT
>Ga0209344_10002005_pt1 | contig 24049 bp, 26 predicted proteins | sample Cruoilmetagenom6_FD_187293 | JGI IMG/M metagenome (GOLD analysis project Ga0209344, IMG submission 187293) | Oil polluted marine microbial communities from Coal Oil Point, Santa Barbara, California, USA - Santa Barbara Oil Seep Sample 6 (SPAdes)... | ecosystem: Environmental > Aquatic > Marine... | reverse complement strand
AATAACGTTGCACAACAATGTATAACCGCAATTACGGCGGATTCGACTGCGTCCGAATCCACGCGTAATTGCTACCGTCGGTGCTTATCCGAAAAACATTAAATTTAATCCCGTAACTGCGGTTATACTAAACGTTGTACTGCATTTGTGAAAACCGAAAAAGGCAATGAATAAACTGCTAATTTTATTATTTATCACAGCAATGATTTTGTCTTGTAAAAGGGATTTAACCAAAAACGGAATTCTAATGGCGGAAAGAGAAGCTCCCATCGGATTTAATCACTTGCGAGTATTCCGAGATAGCACTTTCGAATTCGAATATAAAGGCTTTCCAAATAGCAAATTGCACACTGGAAAAATAAGAATAGAAAATGACACAATTATTTTCAAGTATAATGGCTCAATTCCAGCTTTCGGAAATAAAGCAATTATTGAAGGAAAGGAATTGATATATACAGATGGAAATTACAAGGAAGTTCTGGAAATTTGGCTCGACAGTATATCGGACTAAAAAACGCAGTACAACAATGTATAACCGCAATTACGGCGGATTCGACTGCGTCCGAATCCACACGTAATTGCTACCGTAGGTGCTTAACCGAAAAACATTAAATTTAATCCCGTAACTGCGGTTATACTAAACGTTGGGCATAATTTAAACGAATGATAGAAATTCACATTTTACATTTCCTTTTAGGAGTGGCTTTATTCTTCATAATTAATTGGATTGGAAGGCATTCTTATTCTGTTGGTTATATGCAAATATCTATGTTTTTAAAAGTTGAGGAAGCACCTGCTTTCAATTTTCTATTTCGAATAATTAGTCCAATCGTTTATCTTTTCATAGTATCTGCAATATTATATAAACTTGGATTAGACAAATTTGTACTTAATGCTTACTTCATTTGTATTTATTACATCTTATTCCGATTAGTCTTTAATTTGGTAACGAATCGTGGACTTTTAATGAATTGGTATCGCCAAGTTCTTTATTGGATTTCAATCGCTTCAATTTCATATTTCGCCTACACAGAAATTATATATAAAAAAGAAAACATACTACCTGACTTTGATACAGTTTCAAATGAATTATGGATTATTATACTAATTTTTTTATTTCATACACTTAATAGGATTAGAATATCCTCTGACAAAACTATTGAGAGAAAAGATAATTATTTAAAAAGTCGACTAACGACTTTTAAAGAAAAGTATTCTGATTTAATAAATGAAAAACTGAATAACGATAAACTCAAATCCATAGCTTATGCTATAATGATTTATGAAGATTTCAATAGACCAAAAGCTGCTCGAATAATTGAAAACGCTCGTTTTAAAATCACAGGCAAAAAACACTCTCTTGGACTAATGCAAGTCCAAACAACTGAATTTATTAATGATAGAAAGAGTGTTGAATTAGGAATTGAAAAACTCAACAAAGCTTACAGTAAAGAAATTAAAAAAAGAGGTCTAGATAGAAAAGAGTCGATTGAGATTTTATTACCAGATGCTTGGAGTAATGAATGGTCAATGGAAAGAAGAATTATTTCGAACTACAATAAAGATGACAATTATGTTGATGAAGTAAGAACATTGACAGAAAAAATATTTGAATTAAATACTTCGCAGAATAAAACATATTTATTCCCAACTTATAAAGGAGATAAAGACAATTATTATAGCGAAGAAGAATAAAAACTATGCCCAACAATGGCTATAAGTAATTGCTTGTTCTCGCCTACTTCTGAAAATCCTCGCGGATTTTCAGTTTGGTGTGTACTTGCAGAGTTAAGTGCTAACCCACGCAACTACTCATAGCCGAGGCCGTAATGCATTTAAAAAAAATGAAACAATTAACAAAATTCATAGAAAGGAACATATCCGGAAAAAAGGTTTTGGGGCTTTTTATCGTGACAAATGTTGTCTATATCTTTATGTTAACCGTTACGATTCCGAGAACCATGAATCACTCAAACGGATTAAAACTGTTGGATATGATGCCAACAGGATATGACTTAAACTATGTAAGCGAATTATTCAAATCGCTCGGGGAAGTTGGACGTGGGACTTACCTGACAAACCAAATACCCGTGGATATGATTTACCCTCTACTTTTCGGACTTTCTTACTGCTTGCTTTTGGCATACTTTCTCAAAAAATTGAAAAAATTAAATGCACCATACATTTATCTATGCCTACTGCCGATAATTGCGGGAATTGCAGATTATATGGAGAATTTCGGAATTATTACAATGTTGAAAAGCTATCCCGACTTGACACCGGGAATGGTAAGTACAACAAGTTTGTTTTCGGTTATAAAGAGTATCTCGACAACCGTGTTTTTCATTACTCTGATAATTATGTTAATATTACTCGGAATTAGAACAATTAGCGGAAAAAAAATGCACTACAACAATGTATGAAAATAATTGCTCAATTATGGGCTTAACCATTGGTAGTTGCAAGTTTACTAACGTCTGATTTTCCTGTGTTAAATCCTCGCACGTAAACCTGCAACCATTCTTATTCTAACCGTTGGCAGCAATTAAAGAAAACCGCTTATGAATAGAAAATTGAGATTTGTAATATTATCATTTATCACAATTGGCGCATTTGTTATAAGCTGTAAACAAGAAAAAGACAATCCCGGGTTATCTGAAAATATTCCTACCGAAATAAAGGTAACAGAACTGAATCCAGATGAGGAAAAAATAAAAACAACTATCAACGAATTGCTGTTCCATGCCGGTAATTATAATGTTTTGGCATTGGATTCGATGATGTCTGATAAAGCAATGCTTGGAATAAGCAGTTTAAAAGATGGAACTTGGTCTATTTCCGAAATAGCAATTAATGATTTCTTTGAAAGTGTAGAAAAGACAGAACGTAGTCCTTATTATGAAATACCCAATGACTACGATATTATTATCACAGAAGGTCAGTTAGCTTTGGCAAGAGCAGATTGTATTTTATACAGATGGGGAATTCCTCAAACAAGAGAAGTAAACCATTTCACATTAATTAAGGAAAAAGAAAAATGGAAAATACTCAATATCTCTTGGACTAAAGAAGAACTTTCAAATGATAAAAAGAAATACGATTTAGAAATGTTTGCTCGTGGATATGCACAAGCTTGGTGTAGTCAAAGACCAAATTTTGTGTCTTCCTTTTTTGCAGATGATGGAGAGTTAACTGTAAATAATGGAACCCCTGCCAAAGGAACGAATGCAATATCTGATGTTGCTAAAGGATTTATGGACGCTTTCCCAGATATGGTTGTCTCACTAGACAGTCTGACCACCAACAAGGACAAAACAAAATTTTATTGGACACTTACCGGAACTAATAATGGACCAAACGGAACTGGAAAAAAAGTAAATATTAACGGACTTGAAGAATGGACTTTTAATGAAGATGGATTAATCCAAGAATCAAAAGGTCATTTTGACAAAAAAGATTACGAGAGACAACTTAAATTTGGCGCAGACAAAAAATAACTGCTGCCCACACCGTGTATAATTAATTGCTAGTCCACTGCCGACTTACAAAAATTCCGCTGGAATTTTCTAGCTGTGATTTGTTTGCTAAATTAGTTGCTTAACCACGCAACTAACCATACACAAAACCTTTAAACCGCCCAAACCACAACAAGCAACAACGCCAAAAACGCTACAAGAAGTACCTTCCAAAAGGCATTCGCCTTTTTAAGTTCCATAAAGAAAAATGCCACGCCTATAAATTTCAGGAAAGACAATCCTAAAACAATACTTGCTGTATAGGTGGTATCCATATTTGCAAAAACCGCGGAGATAATTGTGAGTACAATTAAAATGAGCCAAGTGATATTAAACGTGCGTTCCATTTTTTAAAAAAGTAAGTAGATTATAGGGAAAAGCAGTAGCCAAATCAAATCGCACATATGCCAAAAAGCTGCGCCCGATTCGTAATCTTCCACTTTTAGGGTTTCGGGCTTTTTGCTGAGGGTACTTCCCAAAACGAGTAAAATTACAATTCCTACCACTACGTGAATTACGTGGAAGAGCGTCAACATCCAGTAATACCCAAAAAAAGCATCGTAGCCCACGGTAAGTCCGGCTTCCACTTTATCATAATATTCAACGCTTTTCAGTGCCAAGAAAAGTAAACCGCCAATCATGGTAAATTTTAAAAATAGTTTGCTTTTACTAAAATTTCGAAGTTTCAAATAATGAACCGACTGTGCCATACACCAACCGCTGCTAAGCAGAAAAACTGTATTTACGGCGCCATAGCCCGTATTGAGAAGCAAACGCGATTCGTGAAAAACCTGGGGCTCTGCACTTGCGTTCAGCGCCATAAAAACCAAGGCAATCCCGAAGGTCACCAATTCCAAATAAATAATGATCCATATTAGGATTCCGCCCGGGGGATAAAAAATATTTTTGTAATCTATTTTGGCTGTATTGTCCATTTCAGCTTTGGTGTTTTATTTTATCGTAGAGTTTTACGAGCGATTGCAGCAATTCCACGGGCGTGGTCAAAATCTGGAAATGGTTCTGCCCAAACATTTGCGGCAAATAATATTTTGCCTGCGCTTCGATTGCCAAAGCATACGAATTTATGTTCCGCTGGTTCAATTCGCGAAGGGCTTGTTTTACGTCGTTTATACCGTATTTGCCTTCGTATTTATCATAATCGTTGGGTTTTCCGTCTGAAATGAGGATGACCCATTTGTTTTTGGTGTCGCGTTTATCCAGCAAAGCTCCCGAATGCCGCAACGCCGTACCAATACGCGTATAGCCGCTGGGTTGCAGCGCGCCCACTTTGTGTTTTGCCTTTTGCCACGGTTCATCAAAGTCCTTTAAAGTTAAATAGGAACTGTGGTTGCGGGTTTTAGAATAGAAACCGGCAATGGAAAAATCTACGTTGAATTCATCCAAAATTTCCCCAAAAATGATAGAAACCTGTTTTTCCACATCAATCACCCGATTGTCCGCCGCATAGCCATCACTGGAAAGGCTGCTGTCCAAAAGCATTAAAATAGAAAGGTCCTTTTCTTTTTTGCGTTTTGAAAGGTAGATATTTTCCGAAGGCGTGTGCCCGGTGTGAACGTCCACATATAAATCGGTCAGCGCGTCCAGGTCAAATTCCTCTCCCTGCAACTGTCTGCGTTGCTGCTGATATTTATTGTTTACCGAAGTGAGCATTTTCCGTAAGCCCATCAAGGTTGAAGCATGTTCCCGAAGGGTGTTTCTGTAATAATCAGCATCGGTTTCCGTCTGCGTTTGCGGATACACTTTACAAAAATCTGGTTTGTAAGCGCGTTTGGAATAGTCCCATTCGTCATACAAAATATTGTAGTTGGTATTTTCAATTTCAGCACTTTCTGAAATTGTTGTGTTTTCAATAAACTCCGCCTGATAGATGGAATGCGTAGGGTCGTCAACCCGCACGGTTTGTTTCATATTCAGGTCTTCGAGTGCATTGGCGTGGTCGTCCAGCTCATCATCACCATCAAAATCGCGCCAGCCGCCCTCCCATTCTTCGGCGGTTTCGGCCTTTTCAAAGTTGTGCGTAAGCACATAATCTTCCTGCGCTTTTTTATCAACTTCAATAGATTTTATCTCTTCCACCGCATTGGCTTTCAAAATGGTGTTGATTTCCTCTTCGATGGCCGATTTCACTTTTTCTGAAATATTCTGAAGTACTTTTTTCTTCGGGGTTTCTGGTGAATTTTCCATCCACTTTCCATAAATAAAGGAATAGTCGGGCGGATTTTTTTCCGAAGCATTTTTTTCAACAAGAAGTTTCAGTTCGGTATAAATCGTTTCCGTTCCCGGGAATTGGCTGAAGATTTCCTTCAATACTTTTGCAGAATTCGCTTCGGAAATTTTTCGCGCTTCTTCCAGAGTGTGCTCCTCGCCCAATTCATAATTAAGCTGAAAACTTTTTTGAATTGAGAGATACAGTGCTCTAAAAATATAAAACGCCAGATTTTTTTCTGAAGTGTCAAATCCCGAAAAACGTTCGGGCAAAAAGAAGGCGTTGTTTTTATAGCCGCCCTCCTGCTCTGCCTCAAAAATTTCGATGGGATGCCCGGTTACGGCGCGGGCTACCAAGGTGAGCCGAGATTTTATTTCGCTAAGCTTTACGGTGTGCGCAATTGCTTCCCTAGCACTTTTTTTTCGGTGTTTTAGGAATTTTGCAACCTTGGCAAAGATAAACTCATCGGGTTCAAACATGGCTTTAGCTTAAATCATCAAATCGCACAAATCAGTCAGTGCTTGGGTAATTTCAAGGTCGTCGGTCAAAGGTTCTACAACCGCCACTTTTACTGAAAGTCGCTTTGGAAGACCGCTGTTTATAAGCATTGCCGCATCAACCAATAAACGTGTGGAAACGGTTTCTGTAAGGCCGAGTTCGGTAAGATTGCGGATTTTATTGGCGATGTTTACCAGCTTTTTTGAAGTGTCTTTATCCAAACCTGTTTCGGTTGCCACAATTTCGGTTTCGTCCTTTGCAGTGGGATATTGAAACGAAAGTGCTACAAAACGTTGGCGTGTGGAAGGTTTCAGCTCTTTAAAACCCTTTTGGTAACCAGGGTTGAAGGAGGCCACCAACATAAAATCTGGGTGTGCTTTTACGGTAATTCCCAGTTTGTCTATATAAAGTTCCTTTCTGTGATCCGTAAGTGAATGTATTGCAACCACTACGTCGGGGCGGGCTTCGGCAATTTCATCCAAATAGAGAATTGCGCCTTCTTTTACAGCTTTCGTCAATGGGCCGTCCACCCAAATGGTCTCGGCACCTTTTATGATGTAGCGCCCAATAAGGTCTGTGGAAGAAGTTTCCTCGTGGCAGGAAACGGTTAGCAGCAATTGCCCTAATTGATGTGCCATGAAATCAACAAAGCGGGTTTTTCCGGTTCCCGTGGGGCCTTTTAGCAATATTGGCAATCTGTTTTTAAACGCGTGCTGAAATACTTCAACTTCACGGGATATGGGTTTATAGAAAGGTATTGCTTCTGAAGAAGATTTTGCTGTTTGTTTATCAATTGTTTCTTCCGTGATCATAATTCTTTAATTTAAAATTCAAAAGTGGAAAAAAATAAAGCCCAGAAACGGTTGTGAGGATATTTCAGGTATAAGAGCGTAACCGCCTCCAGGCTTTTTTGAAAATCTTTTTATAAAAATGTACTATCAACGGTTTCCATCGCTTCATCTGTTGGGCGACCGTGTTTGTAAAAATCGTATATATAGGTTAGAATTCCGATTGCAAATAGGCTGGCGCAAAGTATAAGCACCACGAAATGGATACTGATTTCTTTTTGAACCGCCATAAATTCCATTCCGAATTTACGTTCCAGATATACCTGTGCCACACCCGCTACACCAAAAGCCATAGTCATTCCGATCATTCCAATATTAGCTGTCCAAAAAGCCACACGGCCGCGAACGCCGTCATAAAATTTACGTCCGGTCATATTTGGCAAGCTGTAGCTTATAATTGCCAAAACAATCATTGCGTACGCTCCCCAAAACGCCAAATGGCCGTGCATTGCGGTAACTAGCGTTCCATGAGTATAAAGATTTGTTTGTGGCAGTGTATGGGCAAATCCTAACAAACCGGCACCCACGAAGGAAACGATTGCAGCGCCCAATGTCCAGAAAAGTGCAATTTTATTTGGATGCTTCTTTTCTCCTTTTCGATACATGTTTACAGCAAAAAGCGCCATTGCAAGGAAAGCCAAAGGCTCCAAGGCTGAGAAAATTCCACCTACGATTAGCCAAATTTTATTCACGCCAATATAATAGTAGTGGTGGCCCGTACCCAGTACTCCGGAAAGGAAGGTTAGACCCACGATTACGTAAAGCCATTTTTCAATAACCTCACGGTCAACACCTGTAAGTTTGATTAATAAGAAGGCGAGAATACCGCCCATAATTAGTTCCCATACGCCTTCAACCCAAAGGTGAACAACCCACCAACGGAAAAAGCTGTCGGTAACTTGGCTGTCAAACGGTAACATTCCGGGAATGTATAATAAAGCCGCAAACAAAAGCCCCATAGAAAGCACGAGTGCCGTTGTTGTTTTTCGCTTTCCTTTGAAAAGTGTCAAGAGTATTAACGCTAAAAACAGCAGAACATTTAAAACTACCAAATAGTCAAGTTGGCGTGGTATTTCCAAGAATTTACGGCCTTCCCACCAGTTAAAGTGATAGCCCACAATTGCGGCAACCCCAACCGCTGCAAGTGAAATAAGCTGAACATATGCCAGCTTTACGCTTACCAGCTCGCGTTGGGCCTCTTCGGGGATAATGTAATAGGCAGCACCCATAAAACCGGAAAGCAACCAAACCACAAGTAGATTGGTGTGAACGGCGCGTGCCGTGTTAAAGGGGATAAAGTCGTGAAGGCCGTCCATTCCTATTCGGGCAAAACCCATAATAAAGCCATACGTTATTTGTAGTACCAGTAAAAGCATTGAAAGTGCAAAAAACCAATATGCTACTTTTTGAGATCTATATTTCATCAGAATAAAATTTTATTGTTGGTTAGTTGTTAGTGAGTTGCTTATCTTTTGCCAAAGGCGAAACAATGCGTTCAAAGCCATTTAAGTCTATCTGGCCTATCCAGTTAAAAAAGGCGATGACGTCCATAGCCTCTTCTTCGGAAAAACCGTAGGCCACCATTTTACGTTCATTGGGAGCCCAAGGCACTGGTGTCATAAGTACCGCTTTTACGTAGCCTTCACCGCGGCGTTCAATTACTTTTGTGAGTTCTGGGGCGTAATAAGCGCCTTCCCCAAGAATGGTGTGGCAGCCCATACAGTTGTTTTCTTCCCAGATAACCTTGCCGCGCACTACTTGTTCGGTAATGTTTTCATAGTTGGTTTGGTCATTGCCATCACTGAAGGAGTAAATGGTGAGGCCAATAAAAATGAGGAATGTGACGAGCGTTCCACCTAGGAAAAATGCCCGTGCTTGTTGTTTGGATAGCATATTGGTTGGTTTTAAATTAAGATATTAGGAGTTTTTAATCTTAAAACAAAATAAAAACAAACCGCGAATATGGGATATGATTATTATCATATTCCTAAAACTTAGGATAAGAAAAATCTATTTTTTTTTAAATACACTCCGAAACGAACGCATCTAAATCTACTTTATGGAGATGAGAGATTTCATCCTGGGCTCGCCTTAAATCAGTTTCAAATTGAATACAATTTAATAACGCGTAGTTTGGCATTGACTTAAGGTAATGATCAATTCCTGCTAATAGGTTATCGCAAAAATTCTCCCAGTTTTTAAGTTCACGGGCAGTTGGCCTTACAGTGCGTTTTATTTCCTTTTTCAAAAAATCGATATAAAGCTTAAGTTCGGCAACAAACATAGAAGGTCTGTAGGGTTGTTGCATTATATCTTTACGACCGTAAATATGATCAGTCATATCGCATAAACTAGCAACCTTTGAAAAATTGACAATATTCGGACCCGGGCAAATGGTTACCGCCGTAAGCTTTTTAAGAAAGGGAACCTCATAACTAATAGCAGCTGCATTGCTCAAACCGATGCACAGACATTCTTTGCTCAAAACATCGTCGCGTTGCTGCTCCAATTCCTGCGGAGAGAGATTTAGGGTTTCCAATTGCTGCAGTTTCAACTTTTGATATTTACTCGATGCAGTACAGATTGGCTCTTTGGTAAACTCGGTATTTGAAACTAATAATTTTTCAGTACACGGGCTGCCGGGTTTATCTTTCGCTATTCGGTCCAGACGTTCCTTTTCGGCAGTAGTTCCTTTTAAATAATTGAACTGCACCCCCAAAGGTGAAGCCTTGCTGCGTACAATATCCTCTTCTTTGGATTGGCACAGCAGCTCCAACGTGTTTTCATCAACGGTAGTGGCTTCTGGGCATAATAAAAATGGTGTGCCCCAACCTGTGCCATCTACTTGGTAGAAATTTCTTAACAAACTATCTTCCTCACTGGTACCAATCCCGCCCTGAACGGTAATTTTTATGGGATGGGGTTCTGAAAAAGTAGGTTTTCCCTTAGCCCTAAGCGCAGGATTGTAAAGCTTAAAAAGGCTGTTCTGCAATTCCTGTTTATTTTCTTTAAATTCCTGAAGAATCGGCCCCATTAATAAGCCTTGTGTAGCGAAGACGTGGCCACCGCAATTTAGGCCCGATTCAATGCGGAACTCACTCACCCAGATTCCTTTTTTTGCCAAGTATTTCCCTTGAATCAAAGCCGAGCGATAATCGCTTACCTTGATGATTATTTTTTTATGAAAACAGCCCCATTGTTGGGCATCAAAGGCGGAAAAGTTTTCCATATAATTATACAAACGCGGATTCATTCCAGCGGAAAAAATGAGGGATGAATTGGTGAGTTCACTTTTTGCATACCCTTTTAATGCCGTTAAAGCATCCGAACCATTTTCAATTATATCTTTATTTTTGTCCAGATTTTCCTTGTCAACCTTGGTCATAATATTTACTTCCACCGATCCCGGAACCACTAGCTTAAGAAGAAATTTTTCCAACAATCCCTTCTTTTCGGGATTTGACGTGAAAAGCCATTCATGGTACTTTTCCTTTAGCAGGCTTGTATCTGGAAGCATTTCAAAATATTTCACTAGATCTGATCCGGCTTCAAAAGTAGATACTTTCAGCTTTTCCATTTTTGAGGTAACGATGCGCTGCATCAAGTTTAGGTAATCGGTAATACGGCGCGCCCTATAATCTTCTTCCTTTATGGGAATGGGAATGTAGGGTTCGTTATTTTGACCGCAATAATATTTCCGCATTACTTCCAAAATATTATCCTCAATCACGGAGATGGCTGAATTGATGCCAAAACAGGCTACTTTTATGGGGGAATCTATTGTGTAGGCAATGCCCATTACGGGAATGTGGAAGGTGTGCGGACTGGTAATTTGCATTTAAAATGAGTTTGGTTTGAAAATTTAGTAAAGATGGGCATACCAGCTTTTCTATAATATGACCAAAATCATAAACAATACATATTACTCTTTAATAGGGTTAAGATTTTTAGAAAAAAAAATATTCCTCTGCTGGAGGAATATTTTGATAGAAATTTATAATGTTACTAATCTAAAAATCCTTTCGTTTCGCAATGCGCCAGATAAAAAAAGTAGGGACAATAACCCAGACAATCAGCATGGCCGATGATAGCAAGAGTCCAAAACTAGTGCCGAAGAATTTTTGGAACACAGCGCCAGTATAGCCCAATAAAGCCGAAATGTCAAGCTTTAAAAGAATCAATACCCGCGACATATCCACTGGGTTTAACATGGTCGCAATGAGTGAAAATTTATCTAGCGGATAATCTTCAAAATAGAGAAGGGACATTAAAAAAATACCGTCGTAAATAACTGCCATAAACAGCCAAAGCAGGATGGCATAGCCGAAACCTTTGATTTTGTTTTCGTTGGAAAGAGCGATCACGAAAGCCAGAGCCGTGAAAATAAAAGTCAAAAATGCGCCGGTAACCAGCAAAAGTGTAAAATCCCAAATGGCGTTACTGTTAAAAATTCCGTAGAAAACGAAAGGCAGTCCTAGACCAATCACCAAACTCATCGATAAAGAAGTTGCCACGCCAAAATATTGCCCTAAAAAGATGGAGCTCCGTTTTACGGGCTGTGCCAAGAGCAGTTCTGTGAATTCACGAGAGTTGTAATAATACATTACCCCGAAAATAGTCCCGATGAGCGGCACCAGAATTATGATTACGTTCATAAGCGTAATTACGGCTTTTGAAAGATCGTTGTTGAGAAACAACAGCACTACGCCCAGTAATAGATAAAACAGAAAATAGACGTAGCTCCAACGGCTTCGCATTAAATCGTAAAAACTGTATTTTAGTATTTTAAGCATAACTTGAGGATAAAATGGAGGCTATGGCGTGTTCAAAATCGGGTTGTTCGGTCTTGGTTTTTAGTTCTGTAATGCTTCCCTTGAAATAGATTTTTCCCTCCAAGAGGAAAACAATTTCATCGGCAATTTCTTCCACAAAACTTAAAATATGCGAAGTAACCAGAATCGTCTTTCCTTTTTCCCTTTCGGAAAAAATTAAATTCTTTAACCGTAAATGTGAAATTGGGTCGAGACCGCTGGTGGGTTCATCGAGGATTATCAACGGACTGTCAAACATAAAGGTCAGCACCAAATTCACCTTTTGTTTTGTGCCACCGGAAAGGTTTGCCAATTTTTTGTTGAGAAAAGGTTGCAGTTTGAAAAGATCGATCAACTCTTGGTCCTTTGTAGCTTTTGAATCGCGCAGATCCTTAATCATTGCGATCAATTCGCTCACTTTCAGGTTTCCGGGGAAGTTGGCTATTTGGGGAAGATAATCAATTTCATTTCGGTATTTGAAGTTGTTTTTCAGTGGTTTTCCGTTAATTGATATTTCTCCGGAATCTGGCAGAACCATTCCCAAAATACATTTTATGAGTGTGGTTTTTCCCGAGCCATTTGGCCCAAGAACAGAAAAAATTCCGCCACGCTCAATGTTAAGATCAATGCCCTTGAGCACTTCATTCTTTCCAAATTTTTTATATAAATCCTTAACTTCTATCATGTTTTATGGGCTTCATTTTTGGGTTTTCGTCCACCAAATTATCGGGCGTGAAAACCGGGGAAACTTTTTCTGAAAAATCAATTATGTCTATAAATAGACTTCGCAATAAAATAATGGTTTCGGGCGTGCGGTTCACGATGTATGAAAACAGTTTTACGGGACGGTACGGCACATCGCCGATCCCATTTTTGTTGAGATCATAGCCTGTGTAGTTGCTCCAAAAATTATTGTCGAACACATTGTCGTTCATATTGCTGTTATAGGAAATATCGAATGAATTGTAAAGGAAATTATTTTCGGTAAAAGCGTTGGCATAGCAAGCGCCCCGCACTTTTATGGCCCAACCGTTACTTACAAAATCGTTGTTTTTATAGGTTACCCTATTGCTGCCCTCAAGGTTGATTCCCACGGTATTTTCTTTGAAAACATTGTTGGAGATCGTGGCGTCGTTTATTTCTTTCAACAAAAGTCCGAATGCTGCGGTTCCCCAGTTTTCCTTGAAAATATTATTGTTCATTTCTATAAATTTTGAAAACATAACGGCCACTCCCGCCCCGTTGTTTTCAAAGGTGTTGTACTCATAAATATCGTTATTGCTGAACATAAAGTGCAGACCATAGCGCAAGTTATTTTTACTGAGGTTATGGGTTATTTTTATATTGTCTGAAAATTCCAGATAGATTCCATCGCGGACGTTCTGAACATTGTTTCCGCGTACTTCCACATCGTTGCAGTACCAAAGCTGGATTCCGTTGCCGGAGTTATATTCGTTTACGGCATCGCCCTTTATGGTGTTGTTCAATACTTTTCCGTTATTGGATCTTTCCAGATAAATTCCGAAGAAAAGTTTCTCGAGTTGCAGATTTTGGATGAGATATCCGTTCTTTTTAATTACCCGAATGGCGGCGTAATCTGAAGTGTAACTGGTGCCTACGTTTATAATTTTAAAGCCGTCAACAGTAACATTGTCGGCTAGTATTTTTATGATTTCACCTTTGTCCTCTCCGTCAATGGTTGGCAGGTTTTCGCCAATTAGTATAATGCTTTTATCAACTATAATGTTTACTTCCTTATAAATACCCTTTTTTACCAAGACGGTATCGCCATCAGAGGCTTGGTTTATGCCATCCTGAATGGTTTTTGCTTCACACGTATTGCAGACGGTTATGGTTTTGGCCATAGCAGTTGCGGTTGCAAAGAGCAATAAAACAAGTGTAACTATGTGAAGTGATTTTTTCAAATTTGAAATAAAATTATTCAATACAATGTCATCAAATATGATAATTTGTAAAAAAAAGATTGAAGATACTAAATTTAAAGGTTAACGCCGTCTGTGGAATTTTTTATCCCCAGGTTTATTTGAAAAAAGGTTCAGCAAATTCGGTTTAGTTTTAATTTGCTGAACCCTACTGTTATGAAGTTATTGCTTTAAGTGATTTTGGATTTCTTCCCAAGAAAAAAGTTCTCCCGTGAATTTTTCCTTTGCCGTTTGGGCAGATTTTTCATTTCCAAAAGCAGAGAGATTTGCTCCCATTGGGCTTGCAATTTGATCGCTTACAAGATAGGAAGCCGCCGTGGCATCCTTCAATTGCCCAGGCTGGTTGAAATCTGCAACTAAAAAGAGCGCCATTTCGGTATTTTTCATTTCATCTTGTAAGGAATGAACCATACATTCAATGGCATCATATTTATAGGCCTTGCCTTTTGTGGTAACCACCTGCGATGCGTGCTGACGGTCTACGATTGCCATATTGCAATAATGGCAAGCATCTGTGCCGTAAGCTATTGGCTGCGGGCTAACGTTGCAGGAAAATAAAGTGGCTGCAATTAGGCCCAAGAAAATGAAACTTTTCATAATATTACTTTTCTTTAAATAGATTTTTTTAAGCTTTTTTATATTCTCGCTTTCCAACGAAGAATGCTACAACCGTAAGCATCATACCCACAAAGATCATATAAGCTCCCGTTCCCGGCCAGGAATCCACATCAAAATTCAACATTTTTTGATAGCCTAACAAGGGTGGTTTGTAGGTCATTGGTGTTCCGTCCGGATTCAGAAGTTTCATAATTGCTTTCGGGTCCAGATCAGTTCCGTATTCCAAAAGCCATTGGTTAAAATCATACATTCCTAAAATTCCGAGTACGGACATTAAAATGAACCAGCCTAAAAACCACTTGTAGCTCACTTTTCCGAAGAAACCAAGCAAACCTATGATTACCCCAAGAGCGACCATTGCGCCTATAACTATTGGAAAAACTTCAAACTCCCACATATCTTGAGCTTTTGGTATAGTTTTCATCCCGATATAATGGTTTAGACCATCGATATTTTGGATGTCAAATTCCTTTACGCCTTCTATTCCTTCTATGTAAATATCCATTCCCAGTGGCTCAGGATATTGGGGCGCGCCCAACATAATATTCCACAATGGGAAATTAAAAAGACCCAATAGCAGCAAGGAGCCAATTATCATTATTATTCCTGCTTTTTTCATTTTTTTTGAATTTTAAATCTTAAACGTGCGTGCGGTTGGTTTTTCGGTTTAAGCATTTGTGCAGACAGTGTGGTGGTTGATTTTAGCTTCAATTGAGATGAAATTACTTCTTCCCTTATTTTTTTTAAAAGACGGGGGAAATCAACAACCCCCGTCTTTCTTTTGAAAATACTATCAATCACTAATCTAGTATTTTCACAACTAAAAACTTCTTAATTAATCTTCACCTAAAGACCAACTTAGTTCCATATTGGAATTTGCTGGACTTACGCGAACGTAGCCTTGCATTTCCTGGTGAAGTGCAGAGCAGAAATCTGTACAATAGAATGGCCATACGCCCACTTGCTTTGGTTCCCAGAACAAGGTTTTGGTTTGTCCCGGCATTATCAATAATTCAGCATTATTTGCGCCAATCATTGCAAACCCGTGAGGTACATCAAAATCCTGTTCGTGGTTTGTGATGTGGAAGAATACCTTGTCACCCACTTTTATACCTTCAATGTTATCTGGAGTAAAGTGGCTACGTATAGTAGTCATATAAATATGAACTTCGTTGCCTTTGCGCTCCACACGAGCATCAGCTTCTGATAGTGTAGCGTATGGGTTTTTGTTATCTGCCAATTTATAAAACTGCTTGGAATTTTTCTTCAAAATCTCTGCAGGAATACCAGCAGCGTAGTGAGGCTCGCCATGTGTTGGGAAATCTAACAGCAATTCCATTTTATCTCCTGAAATATCAAACAACTGTGCGGAGTGCTCTAATTCTGGGCCGGTTGGTAAGTAACGGTCTTTGGTAATTTTGTTCATTGCAACAAAATATTTTCCAAATGGCTCACGTGAATTTCCTCCGGGAATCATACCGTGACCCACGGAATAGAAAACCGGTTGACGATCCACTACTTCCCAAGTTCCAAGTTTCCACTTAACTACTTCCGAAGAAATAAAGAAGGTTGTATAGGCGTTGCCTTTACCGTCAAATTCAGTGTGCAATGGGCCTAAGCCTGGTTGTTTCACAGTACCTGCAAGTACATCTTCAAATTTCAAGATTGGAATTCCATAAGCTTCGCCATCAAACTTTTTATTTTCAATAGCATCAATCATTTTGGTGAAAGAGTGTACTGTAAGGTCGGCAGAAAGTTTACCGTTACCTATAATATATTCTCCCGTTGGATCTACGTCACAACCGTGTGGAGATTTTGGAGTGGGCAAAAAGAAGACTGCACCCGGAACTTTGGTAGGATCTACTGTAAGCACTTCATTTTCCATAGTACTTGTAGCAGAATGAGTAGCGTGATCGTACACGTTATGGGCGTATTTGGCAGGCACTTTTGTTCCGCCTCCATTATTTACGTACTCTTCAATTACTTTCCAGTTTACCGCGGCAATGAAATCCTTATCGTTTTGTGAGGAATTTACCTCCATCAAAGTATTGGCTTCTTCGGTGTTATAGGTAGTGAAGAAGAACCACCCGTGAGATTTATCGCGTCCAGGGTGTGAAAGGTCATAGTTAAAGCCTGGCATCATTAATTGAAACTTAATGCCCATACGTCCTGTTTCTTGATCAACACTTATAAATGAAAGTGCACCTTTAAAGTTTCCTTTGTAATCTTTAATAGGCATATCACGTTGTGGTACAGGCACCGAGAAACGGGTTCCGGCCACTACGTACTCTGTATTTTCAGTAATGAATGAAGAACTGTGGTTACCGGCACTGTTTGGCAACTCAATAATTTCTTCTGTTTCAAATGTTTCCAAATCAATTCTAGCTATACGCGGGGTGTTGTTTCCGTTGATGAAGATCCAACGCCCGTCAAGTTTTCCGTTTGTTTGTGAAATATCGGGGTGGTGGGAATCATCCCAAGGCACAAATCCAAATGAAGTATTGAACATAGGTTTTGTTTCTTCTGAATAGCCATAACCACTGGTCGGGAATTGTGAGAATACTGGAATTTCCTTAAACATACGCCCAGAAGGAAGACCGTAAACGGTTAAGTTACCGCTATATCCTCCAGAGAAGAATGCGTAATAATCATCGTGTTCACCTGGAGCTACGTAAACTTTTTCAGCAGCGTTTGTGGCCAATCCACCTTTCCCCTGGCTCCCCTTTTTGTTTTCACCGTTATTACAGCTTACCAAACCGGCAACCATAACAAGGGAAACTAAAATATTTATTGCTTTTTTCATTGTTCTATTGTTTTAATTTATGTTTTTCAATTGATTAGTTTGCGGGGAGTATAACTTTGTCCACCACGTGAATAATACCATTTCCGGCAGGTACGCTTGCAATTACTTTAGCACCTCCCACATATACATCCTCTCCATCTACCTCAACAGTTACGTCTTGGCCACCGGCTTGTCCCAATTTTTTAAATTTTTTCAAAAAGTCTTTGGAATAGTTGCCCGGTGTAACGTGGTTTTTTAAGATAGCAGCAAGCTGATCTTTATTTTCTGGCTTTAGTAAATTTTCTACGGTTCCGGCAGGTAGAGCCTCAAAAGCAGCGTTTGTTGGCGCAAATACCATTAAGGGTCCTGCATTTACCAACGCATTTTCCAAGTCGGCTGCTTGTACCGCCGCCACAAGGGTTGTGTGGTCGGGAGAACCAATTGCAATTTGAAGAATATTTGGCGTAGATTCATCACCTTCAATAAAGGCCTGACCTTGTCTATCAGAAGTGGCATCGGCGGTAGTTGCAGAATTTTCTACAACGGTTCCTTCCCCTTCAGTTTTAGTTTCGTTTTTGCAAGCTGAAAACACGAGGAGTGCAGCGGAAACAAATAGCAGTTTAATTGTTGTTTTCATATTGGTTTTGGTTTTTAACCCTTGCAGGACCAATGGCCCTGCAAGGGCAGGTTGTTTAAGTATATTAAAGTGTTCTAAAATATTCCAATACTTGTCTCGCTTCTTCCTCTGTCAAATTCTGGTTGGCCATCGGCGATCCGTTGAATTCTATTAAAAGTGCTTTTGCCAATGGGTCTTTTTGCGTCATTTCCTGAGGATTCAGAATCATGTTCATAATCCATTCTGGCGTACGTCTTTCTAAAATCCCTGTGGGCGCAGGACCAATAAATTTCTTGTCCGGTTTATGGCAAGCCATACATTTTGTTTTGTAAACCTCCATTCCTGTGGCAGCCATTGCTTGATCAATTTCAGCCGGAAGCTCCAAACTTTTAATGGGCCCAACTCCCTTGTTTGTGAGATCAACCGTTTCTGAAGGTTTCACATCAGATGCGGCGCTGGTAGTTTCAGCAGCAGTTTCGGTAGCTGCCGGCTTTTGGCCAATCTGGATGCTATCATTCTTTTTTTCTTCTTTTCCGCCACAGCTTATTAATGTTAAAATCGCGATTGCGGTTAGGGATTTCATTATATTTTTCATAGTTGTTAAGATTAATTACGCAACAAAATTAGTTTGGAAGCGACACATGAAATATGATTTTTATCATATAAGGACAATTTTATCCTTTATTTTATCTTCCGGCCAAATATATTTCCAGTCCGCAAATATTGTAGTATTTACCCACTTGAATTATGATTAAAATCATTTTGTATATTATTTTAAAAATTTATTTTTGAAGAAATATAAAAGAATGAAAAACATACTGTTACCAACCGATTTTTCGCAAAACTCCAAGAATGCAATTAAGTATGCCCTAAAGTTTTTTGAAGGTAAAAAATGTACATTTCACATTCTCAATTCCCAAAAACCTTCCGGCTATATAACTGCCGATGTACTTTACGGCGCTCCCGGAACATCGGTCTATGAAGGCATTTTGAACGACAATAAAAAGGAACTTGAAAAATTGGTCCAATTTTGTAAATCAAATTCTGAAGGAGAAAATTTCACCTTTGTTCCAAAAGTTGATTTTGACAATATTGTTGATGCGGTAAACCAAGCTGTAGCGCTAAACAATATTGAATTAATAATAATGGGATCTAACGGCGCAACAGGTGCTGCAGAAGTTATTTTTGGAAGTAACACCTTGAAAATTATACGAAACGTTGATTGTCCCGTTATTGTAATTCCCGAAGGTTTTGCTTTTGAAAAAATTAATTCGGTTTTGTTATCGCTAACCTATCAATATGATGTCGCAAACAAATCGCTCAATATCATTTCGGAAATAATAAACAACCACAACGCCTCATTAAAAATTCTTGAAATAGAGGAAGAAAGTATAGAGCTATCCTCACAAAGAAACCATACTGAAGAAGTTTTCAAAGAAATAGGTTTTGAACGTTTTTCTATTAAAAATATACCTGCCTCAATGGCCATCAATGCTTTTGAGCAGTTAATTCCCGTTCAACTTCACGCCATGATTGTGGAGCGCAAAAGTTTTTTTGATCGTTTTATCTTTGGTTCAGAAACCTCAAAAATAAATTATGGTTCACTTGTGCCACTTTTGGTACTTCACGAATGAATTATTTTACAATTAGAAGATTATTCCTTTTAAGCGTTTGCACAATTGTTTTTACATAATCACGAATGGTGGATGCAGCTCCCGGCGGATTGACAATGTCTATCTTTCCTCGCCAGATTAAATCACGCTCCTTGCCGGGGCATAGACAATACAATGAGGTTTCGGTATTATAGACCGGATAGTCTTCAATTTGCTCATTACCGTACACAGGTCTATTTTCATTATAATAATCACTGAATGATTCAAAGGATTTTGTAAGATTTCTATAGGATTGTGCAATTGTTACTTTACTTTCCTGACCTGTAACCTTTGAAAAAAGTACCGCATCAAAGCCAGCAGTTAAAAGTTCATTTTCAATGCTTTTTAAATTTTCTTCCGTTTGATTGTTTTCAGAAAAAGTACTTTCAAAATAATCAACACTTTTTATGGCAATTACATCTTCTGTTTCCAAAGCTTGTTGCAGGCTGTACTCAAATTGCCGCTGCAACACGGGGTCAGGTGTTAAACCAACCACCAACACTTTATTTGCCTGAAAATTTGGAGTTTCTGTATTTCTATATTCATCAACCAAACGGCTACTGGAACAGCCGTACAGAGAAACTATAAAAATTGCTATTGCCATTAAATTTTGCATAATGTTTTTTAATTATTTAATACACAGAATTATACACCTCTGTTAATTACATATTTATAAATATACGTTTCTCTTTTTTCAAATTTTGAAATATTCTCAAAAGATGCTATAAACTTATAGTATTTTAAAAAATTTAGATATGACATTCATCAATCGCTAACGGATATTTTTAAAAATTTTACGAAAAATCCCTGGTGTAAAGATATATTATGTATTTTTGTTAACCAAATAGTTAAACCATAAAGTTGAAAAATGGCAAAGACAAATAAAAATCAAGACACCGAAGGGCAAATCTTAAGCGCCGCAAAAAACGTTTTTCAGAAAAAAGGAATGGACGGGGCGCGAATGCAGGAAATTGCAGACGAGGCGGGCATCAACAAGGCAATGCTCCACTATTATTACCGCAGTAAGCAATTGCTTTTTGAAGCGGTTTTCACCAATGCCTTCTCCCTATTGGCACCGCAATTGAATAAGGTTTTGAACGACGATTCTTCTATTGAAGACAAGGTGAAAAATTTCACCCACAACTACATTTCATTTATTTCAAAGCATCCGTATTTACCAAACTTTATAATTCAGGAATTAAACCGGAACCCGAAGTTTTTTGAAAAAATTCAACAAAACACTGCTTTTCCTACACTTGAAAAATTCAAAAGTCAGGTTGCAGAAGAAGTTGAAAAAGGCATTCTAAAACCTATCGACGGAGAGCAGCTTTTTATCAATATCATTTCACTTAATATTTTCCCTTTTGTGGCAACCCCTTTAATAAAAGGATTTATGAAAATTGACGATAAAGGCTTTAAACAACTGATGGAGCAACGTAAAACAGCAGTTTCGGAGTTTATTATCAATTCAATAAAAAAATGAAAAAGTTTCTATTTATACTTTTTGTTATTGCTCCCATTTTAGCATTTGCCCAGCAAGCGCTCACTTTGGAAGAATGCTACGATTTAGCGGAAAAAAATTATCCGTTGGCAAGACAGACGGCTTTACTGGAAGAAAAAACTAAGTCTGAAATCAAGGTTTTGGAAAAAGAAAGACTTCCCAAACTGGATTTGAACGCGCAAGCAACATACCAATCGGATGTTATTGAGTTTCCGTTGCAAATTCCAAATTCAAATATTGAACCGCCCAACAAGGACCAATATCGCGCCACACTGGATGCAAACCAATTGATTTATAATGGCGGTAATATTGCGGCAAACACAAAATTAAAAACTGCAGAACTCGCGACCCAGCAACAGCAAATTGCAGTAAATCTTTACACTTTAAAAGGTCGTATCAACCAAAATTATTTCAGTGTTTTACTTTTTCAGGAACAGGAAAAGTTGCTGCTTTCGAAAATGGAGCAACTTAATGCTCGCTTAAAGGAAGTTAATGTTGGTGTAAAATACGGGGCAGTCCTCCCCGCTTCCGAACAATTTTTAAAAGCAGAATTTTTGAAGTTGGAGCAACAACTTTCACAAACAAATTTTGACAAGGAAAAAGCGCTGAAAAATCTCTCTTTGCTGATTTTTCAGGATTTGGACACTAAAACAACTTTAATAAATCCAGAACTTTTCGTTACGGCAACAACTGAATCACAACGACCCGAACTTGAGCTTTTCAATTTGCAGGAAACGCAATTGGAAACTTCAAAAGAAGTGATTTCCAAAAGCAACTTTCCAAAGCTATTTGGCTTTGCGCAAGCTGGCTACGGTAACCCGGGATTGAATATGCTGGACAATTCCTTTCAGGATTTTTATATGGTTGGCTTGAAATTGAACTGGAACATTTTTGATTGGGGAAAAACGAAAGAGAAAAAACAGGCTGTTGACATTTCAAAAGAAATTGTTTCCACCGAAAAAGAAACCTTTTTGCTGAATAACCAAATACAACAGAAAGAAGCTGAAAATGACATTAACAAATACGAAGCAATGTTGCTGAAAGATTCAGAAATTATTGGGCTTCGCGAAAAAGTTTTACAGGCCACCACTTCACAATTACAGAATGGCGCCATAACTTCTTCGGAATACATCACAGAACTGAACAATCTGTACGAAGCGAAAATTGACCAACAATTGCATTCGGTACAATTGGCACTTTCACAGGCGAATTATAAAATAATTAAAGGAAATTAAAAAAGTGACCACCAATACACGAATATCATTTCATTTTTTAAGCAACAACCTGCTAGCAGGTCGTTGAAAAAATTACAGTTAACCCACGAAACACTTAAAATTCGTGTATTCGTTGTAAAAAAATATCTAGATGAAAAAAACACATATTCTTATAACAGCGCTCCTATTAGGAACTTTACTTTCCTGCTCCAACGGTGAAAAAGCTGATGGCTACGGTAATTTTGAAGCCACGGAAATCACAATCTCTTCCGAAGCAAACGGAAAGCTTGAATTTTTAAATCTAGAGGAAGGACAGATTTTAGAAAAAGGAACATCCGTAGGATTGGTTGATACAGTTCAACTTTATTTGAACAAACAACAACTGCTTGCCTCAAAGGAAACGGTTGCTTCAAAATCGGGTGGTGTTTGGTCGCAAGTAAGTGTTTTGAACCAACAATTACAAACCGCAAAAACAGAGCAACAACGCATCCAAAATATGTTTAATGAAAACGCTTCCACCCAACGTCAACTGGATCAAGCCAATAACCATGTGGACGTTTTGAAAAAGCAAATTCAAAATGTGGAAACCCAAAATTCTCCTATTGTCAATGAGGTAAAATCCATTGATGCGAAAGTTGCTCAAATTGAAGAACAGATTGAAAACAGTAAAATCATAAACCCAATAAATGGTACGGTTCTGACCAAATATGCAGAGCCTGGAGAAATTGTTTCTTTCGGAAAGCCACTATATAAAATTGCCGATTTGGAAGAAATGACACTTCGAGTTTACGTAAGTGAAACACAGCTTCCGAGCATTAAAATCGGACAGGAAGTAACCGTAAAAATCGATTCCGGAGAAGCAATAAAAGGTTATAGAGGAACCATAAGCTGGATTTCGGCTTCGGCAGAATTCACCCCGAAAATAATTCAAACTAAAGAGGAGCGCGTAAACTTAGTATATGCAGTGAAAGTTATCGTGAAAAACGACGGCAGTCTAAAAATAGGTATGCCTGCAGAAATGTGGATTTCTGAGTAGTGAATAGTGAAAAAATCAATTAAACTTTTAAACAAATAAACGCTTAAACATTTTAAATTATGAAAAAAACAATCTTGACAACAGCAATCGTTTCCGCTTTATTAATAGGCTGTAACGAAACAAAACACAAAACCGAAAACACAGACATCGTTGAAACCACCGAAGGAGTTCACGAACATGAAATGGAGGAAATGGCCAAAGAAACCCACACAATGAACAATGCTTGGGTAAATGAAATAAAACTGGACAACGGCAGCAAATGGGAAGCAAATCTGGAAACAACCGAAGGTGTTGATAAAATGCTTGAATCGGTTAAAGCTAGCGACCCAAAAACTGTGGAAGATTACCATTTTTTAGCTTCAAAGCTGAACGAGGATAAAAACGTTGTAGTCAAGAAATGTACTATGGAAGGGGCTTCCCACGACAACTTGCACGTTTTTCTGCATCCGCTTATTGAGAAAATTGAGGTTTTGGGAAAGGTATCAAGTACAGACGAAGGTGCTGCAATCACTGCTAGCATCAAAGAAAACCTTGAAGGCTATTACAATTACTTTCAATAAAATATTCTGAATCATGGAAAAACATCATTATAACGTAAATATAAACTGGCGCCAAGACCGAAAGGGAATGATGTGTTCGCCAGAATTGGCTGAAGGTGATGCGCATGCATCAAACTGTATTGAAGTGGCCACCCCACCAGAATTTCCAAAGGGAATGCCTAATATATGGTCTCCCGAGCATCTATTCACAGCTTCTGTAAGCAGTTGCTTAATGACTACTTTTTTGGC
>Ga0209344_10002004_pt1 | contig 24050 bp, 15 predicted proteins | sample Cruoilmetagenom6_FD_187293 | JGI IMG/M metagenome (GOLD analysis project Ga0209344, IMG submission 187293) | Oil polluted marine microbial communities from Coal Oil Point, Santa Barbara, California, USA - Santa Barbara Oil Seep Sample 6 (SPAdes)... | ecosystem: Environmental > Aquatic > Marine... | reverse complement strand
AACAAAAAATAATATTGCGGAAAGAGACAGTGTTGTTATTTTTCCTACAATATCCCGTAAGGAAGAAAAAATGTTGGTAAATAACACTAATGAAAAAGAACCTGTTTTAACCGTTGGTAGATTTTTGAAAAAAGAAGCCACTAAAAAAATTCTTCAGGAAGAGCCAACTGACAATAAGCAACCATTAGAAATAGTTGTTGCTGATTTAGCGGCAAAAGTTGCCGGCAAAAAAGGTGATATAAAAAAGAATAAAAATAATGATGGAGAGATTAAGGCATATGCCTTGAATATAGGTAAATTCTCTATTTCAAGAAAAGTTAAAAATTAATTTTTCTAAGCTGTAACAAATAGAGTGACTTAAGCGTCACACTTTCAAAACCAATTAATTTTTTGAGATAGCTATCAAAAAAACAATATCAAACAAAACAAGTTAAAAAAATAAACAGATGAACAAAAGAATTTTAATAATAGTGCTTAGTATTTTTTTCGTAACAACGGTCTTTGCACAAACAACAGAAAGAACGGTAGAAAGTTTTGATAAGATAAATATCTCATCTGCTTTAAAAGTAGTATTAATTCAAGCAGAAACAGAGAAAGTTGAAATCATTGGTGTTCCTGAACAATATTTGGAAAATCTTATCACAGAAATTAAAAATGGTACTTTAAACATATATGTAAAAGCCAAGGTTAAAGGAGCAAGCGATATGCAAGTGAATGTTCATTATACTACTATAACCGATATTGAAGTTAGTGGAGCTGCTACCGTTGAATCTAAAAATACCATCAACAGTGAAACCCTTACCATTAACTCTAGTGGAGCAACAGAGTTAGATTTTTCTATTCAAGCTCAACATGTAAACTTAACTACATCCGGAGCAAGCTCTGTAGAATTAAAAGGCGTTACAAAAAGCTTTACTATATCTCTTTCTGGAGCTGCTGAGTTAAAGGCACAAGGCTTTGAAGCTAAAAAAGTGAAATTATCTACTTCAGGAGCTGCTGATGTAAAAGTGTTTGCTGTTCAGGAAATTTCGGGAGTACTTTCGGGAGTTTCTGAAGTGAAAATTTATGGGAATCCTCCAATAAATAACCTGCAAAAATCTGGATTAGCAGATATAAAAAATGGAGACAATGTTTCTATAACGCTTCCAAATGATACCTTAAGTAAAACAAACACCAAAAGCAAAAACGACACCACCAGAATTAAATGGGGCGGCACAATGGTTTTAATCATTGATGATTCGGTTTCTATTAACAAACCCGTAAAAAAAAGACGAAATCATTGGGCTGGAATAGATTTGGGAATAAATGGTTTTGTAAATACCAATAATAGCTTAAACCTAAATAATCCTGCCGGATTAGATACGAGCAATCCATCAAAAGTTACTCAATTTATGGAGTTAGATTATGCTAAATCATGGACAGTAAGCATTAACTTTTATGAGCAGTTTATAAAACTTTATCAGCATCATGTAGGTTTAGTTACAGGATTAGGAATAGAGTATAATAATTACGAGCTCAAACACAATGTTCAGTTAATTTCTAAAGGAGGAAGTTTTGTACATGACAATGTTACTCCGTACAATGAAAATTACACTTGGGGAGTAATTGATACCAGTATTAATTATTCTAAGAACAGGTTTAAAACCTTTTATATTAATGCTCCTTTGTTGTTAGAAATAAATACGGGACAACACAAAAACAAATCCTTTCATTTTGCAGCTGGAGCCATTGTGGGATATAAATTTACCACTAAAATGAAGTATAAATATAAAGAGGACGGAGATACTCAAAAATATAAAGATAATCAGGATTTTAACACGAATCCTTTTAGAGTGAGTTTAACAGCAAGAGTTGGATATGGAAGATTGAACCTATTTGCAACGTATGGATTAACTCCATTATTTGAAAAAAACAGAGGCCCAGAACTGCACGCCTTCAGTATTGGTGTAACTTTACTAGGGTTTTAAGCTAAACAATAAAAACAAAGAAAAATAATTTTTATAAATATTTTGAATATTTAAACAAATATGCGTTACTTTGCCGTCCTTAAAAATTAAAGCCAAAAGAAATGTCTAGAGTTTGTCAAATAACAGGAAAAAGTGTGATTACAGGTAATAATGTTTCTCACTCTAAAAGAAGAACTAAAAGAAAATTTTTACCGAATTTATTCGTTAAGAAATTTTATTTAGAAGAAGAAGATTTGTGGATATCTTTAAAAGTATCTGCTGCGGGTCTAAGAACAATTGATAAAATTGGTATTAGAGCAGCTCTTATAAAAGCTCAACAAAAAGGAATTATTTAATTTTATAAAAAATCCTTTATTGATATTAAAAACGTTGTTACTTTAGTAGCAACGTTTTTTTTTGCTAAACTTTAGGCTCAATTGTTGAATATTTTTATATTCCATTTAATTAGACTATTAACTATGAAAATACTTCCTTTTCTCTTTATTCTGATTTCGTTCAATGTGCTTGTTGCTCAAGAAATTCCTACTAACATTGATTTGCCAAAACAGCAAGAAGAGCAATATGCTTATGATGAAGATTTGCTTCCGGCTGAATTTTTTGCTAAAAATCGTCAAGCACTTAGAAAGCAAATGCCTAATAATTCTGTTGCTATATTTTTTGCCAATCCGGTAAGAAACCGTGCTAATGATGTAGATTTTGAATACCATCAAGACCCTAATTTTTATTATTTAACAGGCCTAAGAGAACCTCATGCAGTGCTTATTATATTTAAAGAAGAACAAACTTTTGGCAATGGAGTAACTACCGATGAAATAATTTTTCTACAAAAAAGAGATATGAAAAATGAAGTATGGAATGGTAAAAGATTAGGTATAAAAGGAGCTACCGAATTTTTAAAAATAAGAACTGCTTATGAAGGGGCAGATTTTTCAGATTTTGAAACCGAATTTGAAACATTTGAACACATTTTAGCCTTTCCTTTACCACAAGATGTAAGAAATACTAAGGAAACGGATGATTTAGCTTCTCTCATTCAACAATTTGAAATGAAAACTAAAACAGCGAGTGACAAAATTGATAACATGAAGCTAGTTACCATAATGGCTTCGTTAAGACAAATAAAATCGGAAGAAGAAATTGCTTTATTGCGTAAAGCCATTGATATTACTTGCGATGCACAAATTGAACTGATGAAAAACTTAAAGCCAGGCATGAAAGAATATGAATCGGAAGCCATCATTGAATATTTTTTTAAGAAAAACGGAGCCGAACATCCCGGATTTCCATCCATTTTAGGAAGTGGCGAAAACTCTTGTGTGTTGCATTATACTACCAACCGAAAAATGTTAGGAGAAAACGATTTATTGGTAAGCGATGTTGGTGCTGAATACAGAGGCTACACGGCAGATGTTACCCGAACTATTCCTGCCAAGGGAAAGTTTTCTGAAGAACAAAAAATTATTTACAATACTGTTTTAGCAGCTCAAGAAGCAGCCATAAAAGCCTGTGTAAAAAGCAATAAATTTTGGGATCCACACAATATTGCTACGGAAATAATTGCAACCAAATTGGTTGAACTAGGTATTATTGAAAAAAAATACCAAGTAAGAAAATACTTTATGCACGGTACTTCACATTATTTAGGGTTAGATGTACATGATGCTGGTTTGTACGGACCACTTACGCCCGGAAATGTGATTACTGTTGAACCTGGAATTTATATTCCTGAAGGTTCGGATTGCGACCCAAAATGGTGGAACATTGGTGTTAGAATTGAAGATGATATTTTGATTACCGATGGTGAACCGGAAAATCTTTCTGCAAAAGCTCCTCGAAAAATTGAAGAAATTGAAGCCTTAATGCAACAAAAAAGTACGCTTGAATAATCCCTATTTTTCATGCCGACTTGTGCAATAATCTGTAAATTTGTCCCAAAATAATTTTCCAAAAAATTGTCTGTAGTTAGCGATATAAAACACCCTATAAAACAAGAACTCGAAGAGTTTGAACCAAGATTTAGGGCGTTTATGAAAAGTCGTGTTTCGCTCCTGGATAGGATAATGAACTACATTATAAAAAGAAAAGGCAAGCAAATGCGTCCGATGTTTGTTTTTCTTTCTGCAAAAGCATTTGGCGAAACAACAGAATCTACCTACAGAGCGGCTTCTATGATAGAGTTATTGCATACAGCAACTTTAGTTCATGATGATGTGGTGGATGATGCCGACAAAAGAAGAGGTTTTTTCTCCATCAACGCTCTTTGGAAAAATAAAATAGCTGTTTTGGTGGGCGATTATTTGCTTTCTAAAGGATTGTTGTTAGCAGTAGAGTATGATGAATTTGAATTGTTACGTATCATGTCCAACTCTGTAAGAGAGATGAGTGAAGGTGAATTGCTGCAAATAGAAAAAGCCAGAAAGTTAGACATTACCGAAGAGGTGTATTATGAAATTATCCGACAAAAAACAGCTACATTAATTGCTTCTTGTTGTGCTTCTGGAGCTAATTCTGTTGGTGCTAATAAAGCAACCATTGAAAAAATGCGTCTGTTTGGCGAATATACCGGTATTGCTTTTCAGATTAAAGATGATTTGTTTGACTATGGTGGAAGTTCCGAAGAAATTGGTAAGCCAACAGGAATAGATATTAAAGAAAAGAAAATGACACTTCCGCTTATTTATACCTTGGGAGTGGCTTCAGAAAAAGATAAAAAGTTTATTATTTCTACGGTTAAGCACAATAATACCAATCGTAAAAAAGTAAAAGAAGTAATTGACTTGGTAATACAATACGGTGGGATAACCTACACTCAAAAAGCCATGCACGATTATAAAAATAAAGCCTTAACCATTTTAAATGAGTTGGAACAAAACGAGGCAGTGGATGGGTTAAGAAAATTAGTTACTTACGTTACCGAGCGTAATAAATGACGTAACTTTTCTGCATGTTTTCTTGCTGAATTTTCCAATTCACTTTTTGGTTCTCCGGGAACATGAACCTCTCCAAAAGAGATTACTTCAGCAAAATAATCCATTTTACAATAGTCGGCCAATCCTTGAAATGGGAAAAATATTTTTTCTAGTGTTTCAGCAGGATAAATGTCTTCATTACTACCAATGGTACAAGAAACCACTATTTTTTTACCTTCCAATAGGTAATTTCCTTTACCAAAAGCAAAACCATAGGTAAAGACTTCATCTATCCATAATTTGAGAATTGGAGGGACGCTATACCAATGCAAGGGGTATTGAAAAACAATTATATCTGCCTCTACCAGCTTCTTTTGTTCTTCAGCTACATTGATGTTGTAGTTGGGATAAAGAGCTGTTAAATCTCGTATTTCGAGCTTATTTTCATTAGCCAATTCTTCCGCAATTAGCTTATTTCTAATGGACTTTTGTAAGTGCGGATGTGCTAGTATGAGTAAGGTTTTTGTCATGTTTTTTATGTTCTCGCAAATCCCGAAATATGTTTTTATTTAAAAAAACTAATATTTCGAGGATGCTCGAAAAAAACAAAGAATTGAAAATTCTTGTTTTTTCGGCAGACGCAAAGGTATTAATTTCTAATTAACCATAGAGGCACAGAGGACAAGCGATTTTATTTATTGGATTTAATATTTTATAGTTACTTTTGGTTTATTAATGAGTTTATTATGAAAAAAATTACCAATTTATTATTGTTTTTGTTGTGTGCCAATGTTGTTGTTGGGCAGTTTGGGTTACCAAATAGAATTTCTAATTACAACTCAATACCTAAAGATGCTAAAGCATATGATATTGATGGTGATGGGGATTTAGATGTTATTGTTTCATCTCCTAAAGTTGGTGAGGAATTGATTGCTTGGTATGAAAATGATGGCAATGGAAATATAGCAAATGAGCATGTAATATCCACTTCAGCTTTAAGGGTAGAAGCTATTTATGCTGCGGATCTTGATAATGATGGGGATTTAGACGTTATTGCAGGAGGGTCTGTTTTGGCTTGGTATGAAAATTACGGAGGAGGGGTTTTTAGTGGTCCAAAACTAATTAATAATAATGTAACTAGTATTAACTGCGTGTCAGCTGCAGATATTGATAATGATGGAGATATAGATATCTTTTCTAATTCAAATAATCCAACAAAAACCTTTTGGCATGAAAACCTTGGTGGAGGAATGTTTAGTATTGAAAAGGATATTCAAAATTTGAAAAATTACATTCAATTAAAAGATATAGATAATGACGGAGATATTGATTTATTATTAAATCGAGGAGGTTATATTGGGTGGGTTAAAAACCTAGGAGGTGCCTTAGATACTGTAGTTACAACAATTTTTTCTACCTCCCAAGGAGTTGATAAAGTAGTATATGAAGATTTAGATAATGACGGGGATTTGGATGTAATATCAACATCAAGTAATTATGACAAAGTAAGATGGCACCAAAATTTAGGTGGAGCAATATTTCTACCCGAACAATTAATTGGCGGAAATATAGATGGTGCAAGTGATGTGTTAGTTTTTGATTATGATGGAGATGGAGATAAAGATGTAGTAACAAGTTCTATTAATGATAAAGAAATAAATTGGTTTGAAAATTTAGGATCAACAGTATTTTCTTCTAAACAACTTATTCAATCGTATGCTACTACAACGTCACTTTTTGCAGCAGACTTTAATAATGATACTCAGATAGATATTCTAGCAACTTTTATTTATAAGCCATCTGTTACTGATAAAGGTAAGTTAGTTTGGTATAAAAACCATGGGGCAGGTGCTTTTAGTCAAATGATTAATATAACAAGTAATACTTTTACTGTTAAAGAAATCAACCTTGTTGATATTGATTTAGATGGAAACATTGATGTGGTTTCAGCCTCAAAAGATGATAACAAAGTGGCTTGGTATAAAAATCTTGGAGGAGGAAATTTTGGACAACAATATGTAATTAATAATAACGTAACTCAAATATCTTCTACTTTTTCGGCAGATTTAGATAATGATGGAGATCTAGATGTTTTAACAGCTTCTCGTGGGGACGGTATAATTGCTTGGTATGAAAATCTTGGAGGAGGAAATTTTGATACAATAGTTAAAATTATTGATTCTTCTTCAGTTCCATTAGCAAATGCAGTTATGTCTTTTGACGTGGACATGGATGGAGATATGGATGTGATTGCTGCCTCTGGAGGCAACTCAACAATTGTTTGGTATGAAAATTTAGGAGGAGGGATTTTTGGTAACCAACAAATTATAGGTATAATGGGAAACGCTGGGGATGGAGGGTTTGAAGGTGTTGATTTAGATAATGATGGAGATTTAGATATTTTAGAAGCAAATCCAGGATCTATAGTGTTTTGGGAAAACTATGGAAATGGAACATTTAGTACGGCTCAAATTGTTATTAGTGGACAGAACAATTTAAAGAAAAGTTTAGGGGTTGATATAGATGGAGATGGATTAAAAGATATTTTGTCGGCAGATTTTAATGCCAATGAAGTTTTTTGGCTTAAAAATTTAGGGGGGTTAAGTTTTGGTTCTAAACAAATAATTAATACAACTTATACTACGGTAGAAGTAAGAGGTTTTGATATAGATGGAGATAGTGATAATGATGTGATAATTTCAGACTTATTTACAGATGAAATTTATTGGTTTGAAAATTTAGGAGGAGGTGTTTTTGCTACAGCAATATCAATTTCTGACTATTATCATCACGTTAGTGCGATGGAAGGAGTAGATCTAGATAATGATGGAGATTTAGATTTAGTAGTAGGGTCTTATGGTGATGATAAACTTGCATGGCATGAGAATTATTTCATAAGTCAATTTCAGATTAACGGGAGCTTCTTTTACGATGATAACCAAAATAAATTGATTGACAGTAATGATTATGGGCTATCTTATATTCAAGCCCAACTATCTCCTAATGGATTTTTTAATTATTCTTGGAACAATGGGAATTATTATTTTGCTGTTGACTCTGGTTCATATAACTTAAATTATAGCCCATTAAATAATCTATGGAAATTAACAACTGATTCGTTGACCTACTCTCCAGTTTTAACGGTCATTAACCCTATTGCTGATAGTTTGAATTTTGGATTTTACCCTGACAGTATTGCTACTATAATAGAAGCAGATTTAACTGGAGGCTTTCATAGGTGTAATTCAACTATAAATTATTGGGTTAATCTAAAAAATTTAGGAACAACTAATCCATCTGGAATTATACATTTAGAATTGGATAGTAATGCTCTTTACTCTGGGTCATTAATTGCTCCAGATTCCATTAATGGAAATAATTTATATTGGAGTTATGATAGTTTGCTCTTTTTTGAAAACAAATACATAAATTTAAGTGTTAGCTTACCTAATGTTACTTTTATGGGAAATGAAATAACATCAATTCTTAATGTACATGAGATAGTAAATAATAATTATGTATATTCTATATCAGATACTTTAAGTGAGATATTAGTTTGTGCATATGATCCTAATGATAAAAAAGTTATACCAGAAGGATTAGGAAAAGAGGGCTACATAAAATCTAATCATGACTTAGAGTATTTAGTAAGGTTTCAAAATACAGGAAACGATACTGCAATTACGGTAGTTATAAGAGACCAGCTAGATGCTGATTTAGATTGGACTAGTTTAGAGATAATTTCAAACAGTCATCCTATGCAAGTTAGTATCACTCCATATGGGAGGGCTGATTTTAAATTCGAAAATATTTGGTTGCCAGATAGTGGAGCTAATGAACTAGCTAGTCATGGGTTTGTAAAATTTAAAATAAAACAAAAACAAGACTTATTGCCGGGAATGCAGATAATTAATGGTGCCAATATTTATTTTGACTTCAATCCTGCAATTGTAACTAATACTGTAATAAATACTATCTATGATTGTGATAGTGTTTATTTAAATATTAACGATACAGAATTTTGTAAAGGAGATGTAATCTCTGCTTTTTCTGGTGAAAATTTTCCATACAATAATTATTTATGGACATTAGATACAATAAACGTATCTATGTCAGATTCATTGAACTTTATTACTGATAGTTCAGGAGTATTTATGTTAATGCTGAATGTAAATAACCCAATATGTAACAAAGATTCAGTTATGTTTATTACAGTAAACGAATTACCTTTTGTAATACTAACTAATTTTAGTCCAGATACAATATGTAGTAATGGTAGTGCTGTTGCTTTGCCTAATGTTTCACCATCAGGTGGAATATATTCTGGTACAGGAGTAAGTGGAGGTACTTTTGACCCTAATATAGCAGGAGTAGGGACGCACAATGTAATTTACACTTATATAGACACTAATTCATGTATCAATAGTGATTCTACTTTTATTACAGTAGAGCAATGTGTAGGCATAGATGATTTGGCAAATGACTTTGGTATTTTAATTTATCCCAATCCTAATACAGGCCTATTTACTATTGAAAAATCCAGTGAATTAGATAAAGAAATCAACATAAGTTTATTAGATGCTTCCTCAAGAGTTATTATTGATAAGATAATCCCTAAAGGGCAACAAAAAACAGAAATGGATATTACTTCGTATAGTAAAGGGATTTATTATTTACAACTCACCGTTGGAAAAGAGGTTTTTGTTAAGAAAATATTGAAGAATTAATTATTTTTTTATGTTAAAAGGATTAAATATATTATTTGTTTCCCTACTTATTATCAATAATATAGGGTATAGTCAAAATTTTGAATGGGCTGCTTCATCGCTTTGCATACCATCTGGCCCACCAATGACGAATTTCGCACTTGATCTTGATCAAAATGGTAATAGCTATATTATTGGAAACTTTAGTGATTCAGTAGATTTTGATCCTGGACCAGGGGTAACAATGCTTTATCCCGTTGGTGGAAGAGATGCTTTTGTTCAAAAACTTGATGTGAATGGTGATTTTGTTTGGGTTAAACAAATTGGGGGAAATCTACATGAGGCTGCACTATCTATAATTATCGATAAAAATGGAGATATTGTAGTTGGTGGTTTGTTTTCAGATACTGTAGATTTTGATCCTGGACCTGGGGTTTATAATCAGGTAGCTCAAGGTAGTGTGGAATCTTATTTACTGAAACTTGATACCAATGGAAATTTTATTTGGGCAATTCAAACAGCTTCAAGCGTATATGCTCAAATGTGGGACGCTGAAATAGATAGTGCAAATAATATTGTTATGACTGGTTTTTTTAAAGGTTCGGTTGACTTTGATCCAGGACTATCTCAGTTTAATATTGTGTCAGCTGGTTTAGATGATGTTTATATATGGAAGTTATCTCCTAACGGTAATCTAATATGGGTAAAATCTTTTGGAGGAGCCTCAGAGGATAGACCAAGATCTATGGATATAGGACCTGATCAAGAAATTATAATAGCTGGAGGTTTTATTGGACCAACAGATTTTGACCCAAGTACAGGAGTTTATACTGTTCCTTCATCAGGTTCTGTTACAGATGGATATATACTTAAATTAGATTATTTAGGAAATTTTGTCTGGGTTAAAACGATGGTTGGCTTGTTTTCAAATTCTTATGCCTATGTTTATGATATATCAATTGATTCAATGGGAAATATTTATTCAACTGGTAAATATGAAGGTTCGGTTGACTTTGGCTCTGTCATTTACGTTGAGAATACTTCTGGTCCAGATTTGTTTTACCAGAAAATGGATAAAAATGGTATTTTAAATTGGATTAACAGAATCACAGGATCAGGATCAGATAATAACATGCTTATTAAATGCGATAATAAATCAGTTTACTTATGTTCGGTGTTTAATGGTACAAGGGATTTACACCCAAAAAATGCAGTTAAAATTATTACATCAAATGGCAATTATGATTACGTGATATCCAGATTAGACTTAAATGGGAATTTTTTGTGGACAAGGACTATTGGTGGAACAGGATATGATGGTATTTATGGTATCCATATAGATGAAAATGAAAACTTCTATGCAACAGGAAGTCATCATCATGTGGTAGATTTTAATCCAAATTCAGGGGTTGACACCTTAGGTGTTTATGGACACGTTTCAGGTTATACATTTAAGTGGAGTCAGGATTCATGTTCGGGTGTTTCATTAGAAGTGGATAGTTTAAGAGATATCTCATGCATTGACTCTGGTTTTGTCTTGCTGAAGCCTTTGTTCCCTAATGGAAATTATAATTTTAATTGGAGTCCATCACCGACATATGTTTATGATTCGGTTGCTACTTTTTCTCAAGACGGATTATATAATGTTTCAATAACAGATAGCTTAGGTTGCCAAAATTCTTTAGATGTTCAAATTGAAATGACACAATATTTATCAGGAACAGATAATTTGTCTATTTGTGAAGGTGATAGCATATTAATAAAAGGACAATATTATTCCAATTCTATAACTGTTAAAGATACGATAAATTCTACTCAACCCTGCGATAGTATTGTAACAATTAATTTAACTATATTAGATAGCGTAACATATAAAAATATTACAACATGTGATTCATTGTCTATTCCAAATGGTAATGTATACACTGTTTCAGGAGTTTATACTGACACGTTATTAAATCATTTGGGTTGTGATAGTATTTCAACGGTTAACTTAAACATCAAGGGATATACTTCATCAGTAATACTAAATGAAATTGCTTGTGATAGTTTTGTGTCATATTCTGGGAATTACACATGGTATAATACTGGTACTTATTTTGACACAACAGCGAGTAGTACAGGTTGTGATATTTATATGACAGTGAACTTAACAATAGATAATTTCATGTTTAATAATCCTCCTATTAATATTTGCCAAGGAGATAGTATATTAATTTATGGAACGTATCAAAACACATCGGGAGTATATTACGATAGTTTACAAACGATTAATGGTTGCGATAGTGTCTTATCAATAACATTAACAGTAAATCCACTGCCAAACGTTACACTAAATAATTTTAATCCCGATACAATATGCAGTAACAGTAATGCAGTTACGTTACCAAATGGTTCACCATCAGGTGGTGTATATTCAGGTACTGGAGTTAGTGGTGGTACTTTTGACCCTAACACAGCAGGATTAGGAACACACAGTGTAATTTATACTTATACAGACACTAATTCATGTATCAATAGCGATTCTACTTTTATTACAGTAGAGCAATGCGTAGGCATAGAAGATTTGGCAAATGATTTAGGAATTTTAATCTATCCCAACCCTAATACTGGTTTATTTACCATTGAAAAATCTAGTGAATTAGATAAAGAAGTTAAACTAAGTTTACTAGATGCAACTTCAAGAGTTATTATTGATAAGCTAATTCCTAAAGGACAACAGAAAATAGAAATGGACATTACTTCGTATAGTAAAGGGGTTTATTATTTACAACTCACCGTTGGAAAAGAGGTTTTTGTTAAGAAAATATTGAAGAATTAATTGTTTTGTTGGAGCACAGATAACGCTGATTTAACTGATGTTCGCAGATTTTAATTTCTAATCTCAAATCAACAATTGACATATCTCATCCACTCGTTTCTCCACTACCTCATCTTTTTCTAATGGTGGTGCATGATGCGGTTTTATTCGAGCATCAATAATTAGTGGACCTTCGCAGCCCCAATGTTTGTTGTTGATAAATTCGTTTACTCCGTAAATATCATTTGCCGGATTGCTTCTAGTAAAAGTTACCCATAAAAAGTTGTTGAGGTTTGCCGCAACAAAATCAGCATCATCTACTAATAAAATCAGCATGATACCTTCAGTGTTCAATGTTTGTCCCACCCCATCCCTCCCAAAGGGAGGGAGTTCCCCCTCCTTCGGAGGGGTTAGGGGAGGATTTAAAGATTGAATTTCCTGCTTAGCATTTTCATACGTTGTAAAAGCATCCCCATTCATGGCAATTACACCGGGCATTACTAATTTTCCATTATTAATTGGACAATTATCAATTAGTTTACGTTTTACTTCACCCACTGCTGCCATCACTACTTTTGAGCCGCTGTTAATAGCGTTTCCGCTGTAATCGAGCGTGTCTATAGTGGTATTGGTCTGGAAATGCGCGTCTCTTTTCCAATCTACTCTTTCCAAAAAGTGGATGAAATAACTTTCAATATCATTACAAGAAAGTGTAGGATTATCTTCTTTATTGGTAATGAATACATATTTTGCTAAAGAAAGTTGTCCGAAACCTAAAATATGGTTGGCAATGGTCAGCAATTCTTGTGGTTGTTTTAGCGTGGTATAAGGGGCATATCGTTCGCTTCCTACAGCCAATAATAAGGGATGAACTCCTGCTGCATCAACAGCATTTACTTCGTGTAAACCAGGTATTTCTTCAGGAATAGCACTTCCGCTTAGCTCATGAATTAATGCTCCAAATTGCGAATCCTCTTGTGGCGGACGACCAACAACGGTAAAAGGCCAAACCGCATTTTTTTTATGATACACTTTATGGACTTTCATCACAGGAAAATCATGGGTCAGACTGTAATAGCCAAGGTGGTCGCCAAAAGGTCCTTCGGGCTTGGTTTCGTTAGGGTAAATTTCTCCGGTAATTACAAAATCGGCATCCGTACTCAAGCAATAACCTTCTTGGTAAGTGTATCTAAATCTTCTTCCCGACAAAGCTCCGGCAAAGGTTAATTCAGATAAGCCTTCAGGTAAAGGCATTACTGCTGCCAACGTATGAGCAGGATTTCCTCCAATAAAAATACTAACTTTTAAAGGTTTACCTAATCGGTTGGCTTTTGCCTGATGTACTCCAATTCCTCTGTGAATTTGATAATGTAAGCCTATTTCTTTATTCAGTTCATATTCATTTCCATTTAGCTGCACACGGTACATTCCCAAATTACTGTTCATTACTCCGGGCTTTTCAATGTCTTCGGAATATACTTGTGGCAAAGTAATAAAAGCACCCCCGTCATTTTTCCAACATTTAATTAGAGGCAATTTATCTACGGTGGTTTCTAAAAAGTCATGATGACTTACTTTTTTGGGCAATGAGTTTAACGCAAACCATCCCAAAGACAAATGTTTAAAAGGCGATTTTATGGCTTTTATGGGATTGTTTTTTAGTTCAATTAACTGTTGTACTTTATCAAAGGTAGAACGGAAAATAAATTTGCTGCGTTCCATCGTTCCAAATAAGTTAGATACTGCCTGAAACTCACATCCTTTAATATTTTCAAACAAAATTGCCGGTCCGCCTTTTTCAAACACACGCATATGAATAGCTGCCATTTCCAACTCACCACTTACTTCTTCCTTAATGCGGATTAAGTGTCCGTGCTGCTCTAAGTCGTTTATTAAATCGGTTGTGCTTTTGTAAATCATAACTCCCCAAAATTAAGATTTAAGGGGATATGTTTTGAGGGAAATGCTATGAAAGAAATAGAAACTAAAAATACTCCTCTTTCAAAAAGTCTTCAAAAGGCGTTAGGTTGGCCATTGCTTGAAGTTGTAGGTAAGTTTTATGAAAATCTTTTTCTGATTTTTGTTTGTTTAGTTCTTTAACTCTATATCTGTCGTAGTTTTTTAGGGCTAAATGTTGTTGTGGAGTTAACTCTTTATCGTTAAACTCCATTTCTTTTAGGTCGTTTATGCTAATAATGCCACTAATTGTGTTTTTATCTTTTGATGGCTGATTATTTTTTGGAAACATAAGCAGTTTTATGCAAAAATATTAAAATTAATTAAATGATATACTATCAGCATCTTGAATAGCTGGAAATTTTTCACGATAACGTTTCATTTCTTCATAATTTAAGGTAATGGTTTCTATATTTTCTTGATGAGATTGAGTATTGCTTAGTTTTTCTCCTTTTGGATGAATAATAGCCGAACCGCCTGAATAAGTAATGTTATTAGCATCTTCACCAATTCTATTTACTCCAACAACATAACATTGATTTTCTATGGCACGAGCTTCTAATAATTTTTCCCAATGCGAAACTCTAGGTTCAGGCCAATTCGCAACATAAATTAAACAATCGAAAGCCGGCTCATTGGTTTTTTTACCGAAATGAATGTTTCTACTCCATGCAGGAAACCTCAAATCGTAGCAAATCATCAGACAAATCTTCCAACCTTTAAATTCAACTATTAACCTTGTTTTGCCGGGAGAAAAATAATTATTTTCTCCTGCCATTCGGAATAAATGGCGCTTGTCGTAATGCTCAATTTCTCCATTAGGGAAAACCCATAACAAACGGTTATAATAATTACCACTTTCTTGAATAATTAAGCTACCGGTTAGTGCTATTTGGTGTTGTTTAGCTTGGTTTTGCATCCAACACACTGTTTCTCCATCCATGTTTTCTGCAAACTCTTCTGAATGCATGGTAAATCCAGTAGTAAACATTTCCGGAAGTACTACAACATCTGCTTGTTGCTTTTTAGCTTCGGCAATTTTTTCGGTAAACATGGTTAAATTTTTGGGTTTATCCTCCCAAAACAAAAATGTTTGTATAATGCTTATATTGAGGTTTTTCATCTTTCTTCTACATAAAATAAATCGTCAAATGGCGAATTTATTGGTGCTCCCAAATTTACGGGTGTTGTCCAAGAGTTTGTTTTATCATCCCAAGAACTTTTAAACACATCGTACCCACCCATGTTTCCATGAGCTGTAGAACTAAAATATATTGTTCTGCCATCTTCACTTAAAAAGGGATAATCTTCATCTCCTGAAGTATTAATGGTTTCTCCAATATTTATAGGTGTTGTCCATGTGTTATTAGGTAATTTTTTCATTAAATAAATGTCTTTTCCGTTGTCTTTATTACCTCCATAACTTGCAAAATAAATTATGGTTTTGTTTTCATTAAGGTACATAATGGGTTTAAAATTTTCTTTTTTATCGATATCCGAAAGCATATCATCTGGAGCTAATAATAGTTTTGCGTTAGTTTTAACTGATCCGTAAATGGTATGAAAATTATCCGTTTTTACACTTTTCTTTTCTAGTACCTCGACAGGTTTGGGGTTATTAACTATGTTTTTTCCAAACCTACTTAATACAATTTCATTTTCAATATCTTTTTCTGTCAACTCATTTTCCGGAGCTAAAGATTTGTATTTTTCATAGGCAACAACAGCTCTTTCAAATCGGTAAGCCAAGTGGTTGGTTTTTCCTAACATATAAAACACATCGTAAGGGATAGTTTTACTTTCTGCAGCAAGTTCTAGATAGTTTAAAATTTTCTCATACTCTTTCGAAATATAAAAAAGACTTTTCCCGTACATATAGGCTTGTTTTTCGGTTAAATCAACTAATGGAGCTATTTTTTCGAAAGCTTGAGCTGCTTTTAAATATTGTTTATTGGTGTAAAACTGTTGAGCATCTTTTATCAGTTGTTTTTGTTCTGCTGAAAGCACTTTTATTTTATTGTCTGATTTATGTTGGGATTGCTTATTTTCCGGCAAATCAAAATCTTTTTTAGTGAGTTGATAAGTAGGTGCATTTTCTGCTTCTTCTTGAGTGAAAAAATTATCTACATTTAGTATTTCAAATCTACCTTCTTTTTTTAAGCGGATATTTTGCCTCAATGGAAAAGACTCCTTTTGAAAAGGAATAGTTACAAAAGCAGTATGTTCTCTATAATCAAAGTTGGTAGTAATGTTAAATTCATATTTTACTCCTGGAATTAAAGCCATCAGGTAATTTCCGTTATTGCTATTGGTATTATAAATGCCTGCTATTTCCTGATTATTGGTGTTGTAAACGGTAATGGTCGCCTCAAAATCAGGAATAGAATCTTGTGTCATAAAATGACCTTTAATAATAGTAAGGGTTAAAGGAGGTTTGGGCATTTTTATTTTATATAACTCATAATTTTCAGTAACATTTCTTCTGTTGGATATAAAATAAGCTTCTTCGCCATTTTGATTAGGGACAAACATAAAATCATCGTAAGGAGAATTGATAGGGTAGCCCATATTAAAAGCTTTTCCCCAAGGCTCGGTAATTTCGTTTCGGGTAGATTTAAAAATATCTAAACCTCCCATAGTATTATGTCCTTCAGAAGCGAAATAAAGTGTTTTTCCATCAGGAGTTACATAAGCATAGCCTTCGTTATATGGGGTGTTAATATGTTCTCCTAAAGTTTTTGGGATGCTCCATTTATCTCCACCAATTAAAAAGTTTACAAATAAGTCTTTGCCATTACTTTCTGTTAAGCCATAACTTGTTTGTATCATTTCATTTTGAATAGTTTTAAACATCCAAAGTTGTTCTTTCTTTTTTTCGTCAATAGGTGAAATGAAAAAAGCTGTTTTTTCCAGTAAATTGTCTTTATTAATTTCTTCTGGAAAAACTTTATTTAATTTGGAAATGTTGGCAGTTGTTTTGGAAATGATTTCCATATCATATTGCTCTTGTACTATAATTTTCCCATTATTACAAAACTCCAACAACCTATCTATATTAAGTGTTTGGAGTTCTTTTGGAGTAGCTTTTTCTTTAAATTTTTTAAAGGCAATTTCCGCTCTGGCAAAATCTGCCCAAGAATGATAAATTACCCCTAAATAATGATGAACATCATAAGGAATATTATTACCATTTAATGCTCGCTGAAGAAATGGAAGTGCTTTAAGCCTATTATGCTCTAAATGAAAAGTACTAACGCCCATTTTATAATTGATTAAAGCATCATTTAAATCATAAGCCAATAATTCACGATAAAGTTGTTCGGCTGTTTTGTAATCTTTCTTTTGGAACGCTTTTTCAGCTAATTCGGGTTTTTTATTTTCTAACTCAACTTGTTTTTTAAGTGCTTCATCAATATTTTCAAATTGAAGTTCTTTAATTTCTCTCCTATCTGATTCTTTGGTATCAAAAACTGCTGACTCATAAAGTTCTATACGTTCTTTTTTATCAAGATTTTCATCATAAACAGTAAGTAAAAATAGAGTGGGTTCTTTTTCTTCTACTATCCAAGTATTTAAACTATGTTTTATAGGTTCTTCATCTATTTCTAGGGTAATTTTTTGTCTGGAAACATCATCTACTATGTTGGTGCTGGCGTAGGCAGGAATTTCAACTATTTTTTTTATTGGAGCATAACCATAAGAATTAATTACAAATTCGTACTTCACATTTGGGATAAGAATAACCAAATAATTTCCAGTTTTAGGATTGGTTTTATAAACACCAACTAATTCATCCGTAGAGATATTATAAACAGAAATTTCTGCTTTTCTCATATGAGGATAACCTTTTATTTCAAAGTTTCCTTTAATAATTGTTGACGAAATACCACTTTGATTGGTACGAGCTTTATACATGGCAAAAGATCTATCATTAGCATCTCGGTTAGAGATAAAATAATAAATTTGCTGATTGTTTTTAGTGGTATCCGTTGGGGCAGTAGCACTGATATTAGTTATTACTCCAAGGTAAAGAGTAATGAATAAACTTATTTTAAAAATTAATTGCATTTCCGAATTTTAGAACTCGAAAGGTAATAATAATTAGATAGTTATAAAAAACTTACGTTTAAGAGTTTTAAACAATTTTGTTCATTATTTCAGCAGCTTTTTCAAGGGTAGTTTCATTTTTGGCAAAACAAAACCGTAAGATTTTTTCATCTACATGTTGGTTATAAAAAACAGAAATAGGAATTGCTGATAATTTATACTCTATAGTAAGTCTTACGACAAAATCGGTATCCTTTTCATCAGAAATATTTTTATAGCTCAATAACTGAAAATAAGTCCCTTTTGAAGGTATAATTTCAAATTTAGAATTTTGTATTACAGAAGTAAAAAAGTCTCTTTTTTGTTGATAAAAAGCACTTAAGGATAAGTAATTACTTTCATTTTTGAGGTATTCTGCTAAGGCATACTGTGTAGGAGTATTTACCGAAAAAACAACATATTGATGTACTTTTCTAAATTCACTCATTAATGTTTCGGGAGCAATACAGTAACCTATTTTCCAACCGGTATTATGAAAAGTTTTTCCAAAAGAAGAGATAATAAAAGAACGCTCTGCTAACTTTGGAAACATTGATACACTGTAGTGTTTGTTTTCATCAAAAATAATATGTTCATATACTTCATCACTTAAAACAATAATATCGGTATTGGCAATAAGTTTTTCTAAAGCTAAAAAATCATCTTTAGAAAATACTGTTGCTGTTGGGTTATGAGGTGTATTTATTATAATCATTTTTGTTTTAGGGTTGATTAATTTCCTAACATGTGTCCAATCTATTTTATAATCTGGAGCATGCATTTGAACAATTACCGATTTTCCTCCATTGAGTTCTATGGCTGGTTCATAGCAATCATAAGCAGGAGTAAAAATAATTACTTCATCATCTTCATGAACAACAGCAGTAATAGCTGTGTAAATGGCTTGTGTTGCTCCAACCGTCACTGTAATTTCTGTTTCGGGATGATAAATAGCCCCATGGAGTCGCTCTGTTTTAATAGCAATTTGTTCTCGTAATTTCATTAAACCAGGCATTGGAGCATATTGGTTATGTCCGTTTTTCATGGCGGTGTTTACTAAGTTGTGTAAAGCTTCATCACTACCAAAGTTAGGAAACCCTTGTGATAAATTGATAGCTTTATGTTCTTGAGCTAGTCTGCTCATTACAGTAAAAATAGTAGTGCCAATTTTTGGCAATTTTGATTTTATAAGTCCTGGATACTCGGGCATAAATTCAGTTTTTTATTAATCGAAGTTACGATTTTTGCTTTTTTCTAAAGTGGTGATTCTTTTTGTTTTGAAATGGTTTTTTAGGCATTATCTTATATTCCGGTCCGGCTTCAAAACCTTCCGGGAGAGTTAGTTTTTTCACTTCTTTGTCAATGAGCTTTTCAATTTTAGAGAAATTGTAAACATCATCGGCATTAATAAAAGTAATGGCTAATCCTGTTCCGTTGTCGCCTCTAGCGGTTCGTCCAATTCTGTGCACATAATCTTCTGCATCCGAAGGGATATCGTAATTCAGTACAATGTCAATTCCTTTAATATCAATACCTCTAGAGAGGATATCTGTGGCAACCAAAATATGTACTTTTTTGTTTTTAAAATCGAGTAAAACTTGTTCTCTTTCTTGTTGTGTTAAGTCAGAATGAATAGCTTTTGCAGGTAAATTTTCTTTTGTAAGGGTTTTGGTAATTTCCTTGACTGAAGTTTTACGAGATGAAAAAATAATAATATGCTCATTCATTTTACCACTCAACAAATGTTTTATTAAATTAATTTTTTGGTGATTATGAACTAAATAAGCCACTTGCATAATGCCTTCGTTAGGTTTAGCAATAGCAATACTTATTGTTACTGGATTTTTTAATAATTGATTAGACAATTGTCTGATTTTGGGTGGCATGGTAGCTGAAAAAAGTAAATTCTGACGATTTGGAGGTAATTTTTTAGCAATACCTGTAATGTCTTCATTAAACCCCATATCTAACATTCTGTCTGCTTCATCCAAAATAAAATGTTTAATGCCCGAAGTATCAAAATAACCCATGTTGAGGTGAGAGATAATTCTCCCTGGAGTACAAATAACAATATCAGCACCAGTAGTAAGGGCTTTTTTTTCAGCATCAAAGGTTTTTCCATCTCCACCACCATAAATGGCGATAGAGGTAGCGTTAGTGAAGTAGCTAAAACCTTCTATTTGTTGGTCAATTTGCATCGCCAGCTCTCTTGTAGGTACAATTACTAAAGTGGAAACCTTTCCTGAAGAGCCATTTTTGGCTATACTATTTAATATTGGCAAAACAAAAGCGGCTGTTTTTCCTGTTCCTGTCTGGGCACAAGCAATCATGTCTTTGTTTTCCATAATGGCAGGAATGGCTTGTTGTTGAATAGGTGTTGGTTTGTCAAAGCCCATAGCATCAAGAGCCTGGCTAACGGAGTCTTCAAAATTAAAATCGGAAAATGTCATGTAGTGTTATAAATAATTAATTACCAAAGGTAACCAATTTAATTGAGTACAAAAAAAGGATTTTATCTACGCTGTTTAAGCAATAAAATTAACATTGTAATAAAGTAGACATAATTTACTATAGATATCTTGTAAAGTAGTTTTGCAGAAAAAACATGGAAATATTTTTATTTGCTTTTGCTGCATTATTCTCTGTAATTAATCCTTTAGGAACTGTACCCGTATTTGTTGGGTTAACCCAAAATGAATCCTTAGCTGAAAGAGCTAAAACTTCGTTGCTAACATCAATTAACGTAGTGGTTATTTTACTCATAGCATTCTTTGTAGGAAATTACATTTTAAAGTTTTTTAATATTAGCTTAGACTCGCTCCGAATTGCAGGTGGGTTAATTATAACTTCTTCTGGTTTTGCTTTACTCACGGGTAGTTTTGTAAAACATAAAGGGTTAAAAAACAAACGAGTTCAAAAGGATTTAGATAAGAGAGAACGATTTTCTCTTACTCCATTAGCCATTCCAATGTTGGCAGGTCCGGGGTCTATTTCTTTATTAATTTCTTACAGAGAACTACACGAAAGTATATTAAATATAACAGCCATTATTGCTGCCGTTTTTGCGGTAGGATTAGCTACTTATCTTATTTTAAGAAGTTCTTTTTTAATTGTAAAATTTATGGGAGCCTCGGGAATAAATGCCATATCAAGAATAATAGGGTTTATTGTAATTGCTATAGGAATAGAGTATATAAGTGTTGCTATTGTTAGTATTGTTAGCGAAGTATTGGGATAATTATTAAAACGAGATTTAACATAGAAAAGAAAAGTTTTTTTAATAGTTAAATTAATATACTTTTGCCGCGAACTAAAAAAATTAAAACTCATGAAATCTCTATTATTTATTGCTGCTTTTTTTATCGGAATAACTTTTTCTAATGCTCAAAACTCTGGAAACTCGTTGCATTTTGACGGTATTAATGATTATGTTTCTGCTCCTCTTCCTACAGTTTTTTCAAATATTAACACTAATAACATTACTATTGAAACATGGATAAAACCACAAGGAAATGCTTTTTCTAGAGTAGTTTTTGCTCAATTAAATGCTTCTAATTTTATTGCTGTTTCTCTTAGTGCTACAAATCAAATATATTTCTATATTAATAACACTGTTGGAGTAGTAACTACATCAACTTTGTCATTAAACCAGTGGACACATGTAGCTTGTACATGGAATGGTACAGCTCAACAAACAGAAGTATATTTTAATGGAATACTTCAAGCAACTAATGGCGGAGGTTCTTCATCTACAGGAAATGATAATATTATGACTATTGGTAGCAGAACTAATGGAGCTCAATATTTTAATGGAGAATTAGATGAATTAAGAATTTGGGATGTAAAACGTTCTGTTTGTGATATTAATAGCTCTATGAATTCAGAGTTTACTCAAGCTCAACCTAATTTGGTAGCTTATTATAATTTCAACCAAGGAGTAGCAGGAGGTAATAATTCAGCTGTTACTTCTTTACCAGATTTCACTACTAATCATAATGGAACATTAAATAATTTTATGCTTGGAGGAACAACTTCTAATTGGGTAAGTTCTGGTGCTGTTATTAATCAAGTTAATCAAAATAATGGAACTATTAATTCTATTGATACTCGTATTGAATGTGGTTCATTGCTATGGATTGACGGTAATACCTACAGTTCAAATAATAACACCGCTACACACACTTTAGTTGGAGGAAGTGTTAATGGATGTGATTCTATAGTAACATTAAACTTAACTATAAATAATAATACTGCTGGTACTGATATTATTAGTGCTTGTGATAGTTATACTTGGATCGACAATGTAACTTATACAGTTAGTAATAACACAGCTACATATACCTTAACAGGGGCAAATGTTAATGGTTGTGACTCTGTAGTAACATTAAACTTAACTATAAATAATAGCTCTAATGGAACTGACGTTGTTAGTGCTTGTGGTAGTTATACATGGATTGATAATGTAACTTATACATCAAGTAACAATACCGCTACACATACTTTAATTGGAGGGAGTATTAATGGGTGTGATTCTATAGTAACACTTAACTTAACTATAAATACTAGTTCTACTGGAACTGACGTTGTTAGTGCTTGTGGTAGTTATACATGGATTGACAATGTGACCTATACCTCTAATAATATTACTGCAACTCATACTTTAACAGGGGGGAATGTTAATGGATGCGACTCTATAGTTACGCTTAATTTAACTATCATAAATATTGATAATTCCGTAACCAACAACGCACCTACTTTAACAGCAAACCAAAGTGGTGCTAGCTATAGATGGTTAGATTGTGACAATGGGAATGCTGTAATAACTGGAGAAACTTCTCAGAACTTTACAGCAACAGTAACAGGAAACTATGCTGTAGAAATAACAGTGGGAAATTGTATTGACACATCTGCTTGCGAAAATATTGTTGTTGTTGGAATTGATGAAGAAAAAACAAACTTTAATGTTTCTATCTTCCCTAATCCAACAAATGGTTTAATTACAATTAATTTTAATGATGGGTTAAATCAGGAAACTAATTATACTGTAACATCTATTGAAGGGAAAGTTATTACTACTCAAACTAATATTGTAACAAATAATGTAATTATAGACCTAAGCAATGAAAGTAAAGGAGTTTACTTCTTAAAAATTAACAGTGAAAATAATAATGCTGTTTATAAACTTATTAAACAATAGTTACAACTATTATAGCTAAAGCAATTATTAAAAAGAACCTTCTAAGGAAGGTTCTTTTTTTACCCCTTTAACAAATTAGTCAATATTACAAACTCTTCAACCGAAAGTTGCTCGGGACGTTTGTCTAAAATAGGGTGTTGTTTGGTTTCTTCATTCAAAAATACTTTTACTGAATTTCGCATGGTTTTTCTACGTTGGTTAAAAGCGGTTTTTACTACTACTTTAAAAAAAACTTCATCACAATCCAGTTTTTCGGTACTGTTTCTTGTTAATCGAATTACGGCTGACTTTACTTTTGGTGGAGGGTCAAAAACATGCTCGTCAACAGTAAATAAATATTCAATATCGTAATAAGCTTGAAGTAATACACTAGTAATGCCATAGGTTTTATTACCGGGCTTGGCAGCAACTCTTTCAGCTACCTCTTTC
>Ga0209344_10002003_pt1 | contig 24054 bp, 29 predicted proteins | sample Cruoilmetagenom6_FD_187293 | JGI IMG/M metagenome (GOLD analysis project Ga0209344, IMG submission 187293) | Oil polluted marine microbial communities from Coal Oil Point, Santa Barbara, California, USA - Santa Barbara Oil Seep Sample 6 (SPAdes)... | ecosystem: Environmental > Aquatic > Marine... | reverse complement strand
CGAAGCAGGACTCAACATCTGCCTACGACTCGACGGCCTCACCAACGACCAACCACTCACCAACCAACTCAAAGCCCAAGGCGTGCGATGCGAAGCACTCAGCTACTACCAACAACGACCGACCCCCGAACAAGGACTCGTCCTCGACATCGCAGCAACAACCGACCACCACCTCGCCCTCATCACCTCGACAATTCACACGTCGACACTACGAAAGCCTGACTGAGGTACCAGCGCGGAGAGGAGCCGGCCTCGTCGGCCTGTGCCTCGGCGCATTCGCAATCGCCGCAACCGGGCTGCTCGACTCACGCACGGTGACCACCCACTGGCGCCACCGCGAACGCTTCGAATCGAGGCATCCCGAGGTGACGTTCGAACCCAACTCGCTCTACGTCGATGCCGACACGGTGGTCACCTCTGCGGGAAGCGCAGCCGCACTCGACTGCTGTATCCATCTCCTGCGGCGTGATCACGGCGCCCACATCGCGGCGCAGGTCGCCAAGTCCATGGTGACCGCACCACACCGCTCCGGCAGCCAATCACAGTTTGCGTCGACACCAAGCATTACCGTCGAGAAGAAGACCCGATCACCCGAGCGTTGGCAGACGCGGCAGAACGCATAACCGAGATCCACAACGTCCAGGATCTCGCCGCCATCGCTGGAAGGAGTCGACGATCGCTCGAGCGACACATGCGAGGGCTCCTCGGCATCTCCCCAGCGCAGTGGATCGACGAACAGCGCGTTGTCTTCGCATGCCGACTGCTGGAAACCACAGACCTGCCAGTGGAGCAAGTCGCCGCCCGAGCAGGCTACGGCTCAACACCATCGCTGCGCCGAACACTCCATGCCAGAAGAGACACAACTCCAACCACCTACCGACGCAGCTTTGCTCCGCAATCCCTGACAAGCTCAACCGCCAGGCCAAGTCAGCAGTGACCGGCCGAGCGACATGAACAAGCCACGCACCGCGCACTTCGCCACCCGGAATCACGCTCCCGTCGCAGAGCCAGGTGTGCGGTATCGGCCCAAGCCGAACACTGCATAGTCTCGGGTTCCCCGGCGGATGGACACTCAGAGAGTGACTCTCAGCCGTGGGGCTAAGTCTGCGGAATCGCTGGCTGCCTCGGAAACCCTGGCACGGTGCGAAGAGCGAGCCGGGTCATGGTCTCCTCCGCGCCGACAAGATCTCGGAGCGACTCGAGCAGCTGGTCGAGCTCGTCAACATCGACCGAAGCGATCTGAAGCTGGTAGTCGTACCGACCTGTCACATGGCGTGCATCAACGACAGATTCGAGCTCGAGCAGTCGCGAGTCCGCACTCGTCTTGTCCACATCACGACGCAGCCGCATGTCGACGAATACCGTCATCGGACGTCCGACCGCTGCCGCATCGAGCTCAAGGGTGAACCGACGGACGATCTCCGAAGACGCCAGTCGCCGAAGCCGTTCAGTCGTCGCGGACGTGCTCAGTGACACCCTTCTGGCCAAGTCCGTCGCCGATAACCGCCTCTCGTCGATCAGGACAGTGACGATTTTCCGGTCGATCTCATCCATCTCCGAAAACTTACCGGCGTCACGACCAATCGGACAGCAGAATCGGTCCCATTGCCATTTCGAGCACGGTCATCATTGCAGCAAGAACGAACCGAGGAGAACACCAGATGCAGAGTCCGATCAACGCACCAACAGCGCCTGAGCCGGCCGGCGGTTACGCGCAGGCGTCACTGGTACGAGACGCCCGAGAGTGGCTGGTCATCAGCGGTCAGATCCCAGAGACACACGACGGCAACGTTCCGGAGACGTTCGAGGAGCAAGCGGACCTCGCATGGGCGAACGTCGTCGCGCAACTCGCCGCCGCTGACATGAACATCGACAACCTTGTCAAGGTCACAACGTTCCTGTCATCACGACAGTTCAACCTGGCGAACCGGAATGCACGGCAACGAGCACTCGGCGACCACACACCCGCCCTGATTGTCATCATCACCGGGATCTTCGAAGAACGATGACTCATCGAGATCGAAGCGATCGCAGCGCGGTAACACCCGCTCAGAATCACCTGGGGCGTCGAGCACCGACCGAAACATTTCGGCCCTACTACAAGCCCAGCGGAATGCAGTCATCACCGGCTCGGGGACTCGTCCGGGCATGTGGCTGTCAGGTGAGGGTTGCGCTTGTGAGGGTGACGACGAGCGGCCTGGTGACGAAGCCGCCGAAGTCGCTACGTATGAAGGACTCGATGTCGTTCAGTAGCCCTGTTCTGTCGGAGTTGTTCATCATCTGCGTGCCGGAATATGAGAGCATGAGCTTCCGGTAGTTGGCGGCGCTGTAGGTCTGGTTCCAGTCGTACCGGTGGACCGCGACGATGCCGAACCGATCGTCAGCTTCCAGCACGCCACGGATCGCAGGTTCGACGTCCGCGCGGGGAGGGGCGGACGGGCCCCGTGTGGGACTCCCCGTATCGTCCGTAGATCGGCTGCACCGCGGCGAAGAACCCCAGATCGTCGGGCGAGTCGACCTGGATCAAATCGACGATCGCCAACACGCCGCCGGGTCCCAAGATCAAAGCGGGGCGATCGGTCTGGGCGCCCGGGGAGACCCAGTGGTAGGCAGTCGCCGAGAAAAGGGCGTCCGCACTGGCCGGTTCGATGCCGAGGACCTCGAAGTCGCCGATACTGACCCGCAGACGTTTCGAATCGTGGTTCTCGCATAGCTATGGCCTTGAACGGCAGAGCAGCCCGATCCTCGCGTGCGACGCGGTTGGCATTCGCTCCAGAGTTGGCGACGCGCTTGACGTATTCGACTCGTTGCTCGCCTCGTTCTTCAATGCGGTCCCAGGTGCATGTCCAGCGAAGGCGGAGAGCGGGCTCGTAGCTGTCGGCCTCATCATCGACGTCGGATGTTTCGATGATCGCTCCCGTTGCCGAGTCCCAGGGCTCAAGCCTCCGAAGAAATCGCTGCCTCAGGCCCTCGTCGAGGTCGGTGAGGGTGACTTCTATCCTGATTTCGCGATCGAGATCGCCGGCGTGAAAGTCCCACTCTCTTACCTGCCAGCGCGTCGCTTCGACCTGCAGTACTCGCTCCAGCGCTGCGATGAGGTCGGAGCGACCAGCTCGAGGTTCGCCGACTAGCGCCACATGGTTGCGCGGTCGTACCACCACTACATCGAAGCCACGGAACCCGTCGATGCTCAACTGTTCAACACGCATCGGCGGATCCCCTGTTCAGTCGTCATGGTTGGAGTGTTGAGAGTCATGGGTTTGTGGGGAACGCCATAGAGCGCTTGCTGGTATCGCCCAGATCCGGTCGTCGATCTGGAAAGGGAGGGTTCCTGCGTAGAGCACGGCGCCGTAGTGAAAAGCTGCTCCTAGTTTGTCCTGCAACCACAGAAGCCCTTTTGCGTCGCCTCTGTCGACGGTGGTTGAGGACTTGACCTCGAGTGCGACGATTTGGCCGTGGCGTTCGAGGATGAGATCGACCTCGTTCCCGTCGCGATTTCTGAGGTGGAACATTTCGGTTCGGTGGTTGGCGGTTTCGAGGTGGGCGCTGAGTTCGGTTGCGACGAACGTTTCGAAGAGCTGACCGACCAGGGTGGCGTCGCGTTCGAGGGCTGTGACGTCGACGTTGAGCAGGTGTGCGGCGATGCCGGGGTCCGCAATGTGGATCTTGGGTGATCGGTTCAGTCGATGGAGGCGTTTGTTGTGCCAGGCCGGGACTCGCTGGATGATGGAGAGGTCCTCGAGAAGTGTGATGTAGTTGTCCGCAGTCCCTTTGGCGACGTCGGCATCCCTGGCGGTTGCTTCTTTGTTCAGCTCTTGTCCGGTGCGGGCGACGCAGGATGAAAGGACGGACCGCAGCTTTCGTGGGCGAGGGTTTGTTGTGGCGACTTGCGCTGCGTCGCGATCAACGAGTTGTTCTACGTAGCCGTCGAACCAGCGGGAACGACTTCGATCTGATCTGCCGATGGCGTCGGGAAATCTTCCAGCGACGATCCTGGTCAGGTAGTCGTGACGGCTGAGAGCGGAGTGGCCGAACGTTGGCGCTTGATCGCCGAACATCGAGTCGATGGGTTGTAGGAGTTGCTGTCCTCGAGTTCGCCCTGGGTCAAGCCCGACATTCGAACCCTGATTAGCCGGCCGGTGCCCGGCCAGGTCACAGCTTGTTGTGAGGCTCGGACCGAACCGGTCACTATGAAACGGCCTGGGCTACTGGTGAGATCGGTGTCGACCGCTCTTTTGACGGCACCGAGAATCTCTGGAGCTTCCTGCCACTCGTCGATCAGTACGCGGCCGGAAGCTGCTGCAAGGATCCCATCTGGGTCTTCGATCGCGGCCGTACGGACACCCGGGGTCGAGAGGTCGAGGATCGTGTCGGCGAACTGGCTCATCGATGTCGATTTCCCGCAGCCTCGCGGTCCAACAATTAGGATTGCAGGAAACTCGGGCAGCAGTTCTTCGGCAACGAGCCGATCGATAATTCGGGGGTAGAGACGCTTAACCACAGGCCGATGTTACAGCAGGCGAACAGAATGTGGTCGATCTGCCGAAGGGATTTTGATCGATCTGCGCTGTCAAGGATGCTCGACTGGTCGAACATCTCCCCATAGACTCCAAGGCTCTGCCATCTGCAAGGGCCGTTCGCCTGGTCAGGCTGCTGCGAGGTCCAGCCAGTCGGATCGGGTGGGGTGAGGGTTAAGGGTTCAAGTCCCACCTCCGACACCAGATGACCAAGGCAAACGCCTTGGTCATTTTGCTTTTTAGGGGCAAGGCGAGCAGCGTCGAAAGCTCATTTGCCGAGGATTTGTGAGCAGCTTTTCGGCATATTTTCTGACCGCTTGTCCCGCAAACCAGTCGCCGACCCCCGGCGCGATCCCCACCCCTCGCCCGCACCCATGGAGAAGTCAGTTGGCAGCGTGTCGGTGGGAGTCCTTCTCTCTGTACGCCAGGTTTGTCAGCGAACACGGCACTCAATATATTCGCCCCGCTGGGCTGCGCCTCGTCAACAATAGTTGCGGACGGTCGGTTGCAAGTCCCGGGTAGCACAGGCACGGTCGAGCACAGTGCGGATGCCTGTACCCGGGACTTGCAACCGAGCGGGTGGCACAATACGCCTTGGCCAGTGCATCCGACCGTAACTCGGCGAGGGGGTGATCATCTGGAACAACGGCGACGAGCCCTTCGCTCACGATCGAGAGGGATTCTCGAAGTGGCCAGGGCCATTCCCCCCTCCTCTCAGGTCTGCACGTTACCAAATCCAGCTGCTGCGACGGCCTCGTCAACGAGTACTGAAATACAGCGTGACCAGCTATAATATCCTCCTCCTACGGTGAATGCCGACCAAGTCAAGAACGAGCCGACCCGCGTCAGTCAACCGATGTCCGTGGTGTTTTGTCCATCCCATAGGAGGGAGTCCATCGCCAAAGGATCCGTTTGGGAGAGTCGCGGTTGGTGGACGGCAGTGTCAGGGGCTTATCTTTCGACCAGCCATTTGACACGGTTCCACGAAGTTGCATACTGGATGGCGACCAAGACGGCATAGATGACGGCGACATTTCGTTGTCCGGCGATGGCGATGCCGGCAGTGCCACCGCCCAGGATCAGGAACTCGATCACCAGACGAACCCATCCACTGACTTCGACGGGGGCTGCGCCGGAGCGACTGGGGTCATCGAGGACGTTGAACACGCCCCAAACGATGGCAACCGCTATCGGTACCGTTATGACTGCAACCCAGCGAACGGAGCCTGAAGTGAGTTTCCATGCCGCCATCGAGAGACCCGCGAGAGCAGTGAACTCGAGTCCAAAGCGCAGGGCCAGGTTCCATCCGGTCATGGTGGGGGGAGTCATCTGGCGTTTCCGGCGGATGTCTCGGCTCGAGTCTTGCGCGCGGTGTGCACGGCGCCGATTTTAGGGCGTTTCAGTGGAGCTGAGACACTTCTCGAACCAATGGTCAGCGCAAGATACATCGTTGAATGCTTCCACCTCCAGATAGCCGGCGGACCGGTACAGACCGACCGCTTCGGTGAGTACACTGTTGGTATCGAGTTGGAGGACGGTGACACCTCGCGTTCGGGCATGGGTTTCAAGTTCGCTGAGGAGACGCCGACCGAGACCGAGTCCCCGTGTGGATTTGGCTACCCACAAGCGTTTGATTTCAGCCGGCTGGTTACCATGCAGTTTTAAGGCACCACACCCGACCGGCTCATTTTTGAGTCTCGCGACCAGCAGCAGGCCCGCTGGTTCGGTGAGCTCGTCAACGTCAGCAGAAGTGCCCATCGCTGGGTCGAACCCAGTTTCCATGCGGCGCTTGAGCTCGTCGAAATAGGTGTCGATACAGAATTGCACGTCGGGGCTTGCCGGGTCCTCGATATCTATTGAGACCAGTCCTGCGGTAAGTAGTCGTTCGACTGTGATGGCCGCTTCAACAAACTGAGACTGTTGTATGGGCGTCAGTGGATCGAGGAGCGACTGGGCGAGTGCGTCGCTGTCGCGATCGAGAGCGCGTCGTTCTTCGATTCCGGTCGATGTCAGATTGATGACACGGCATCGAGCGTCGAGCGGATCGGGTGCAACCGAGATCAAGCCCTCGCTCTGTAGCGATTGCAGGAGTCTGCTCAGGTATCCGGAATCAAATCCCAGCCTGGTACGAAGACTGCGGGCGTCGGTGCCTTCAGGGCCGATCTCCCACAACATTCGACAGGCGCCCAAGGGTCGTGCTCGCGAAAGGTACCCATCCTGGAGAACGCCGATCCGCTCGGTGACTATACGGTTGAAGCTCCGAAGAGCGGCGACTTCTCGACTCATATCTCTGACTTTAATCAGGGAAATATGCATGCGCCAATCGATCATCACAAAGAGCGGAGCTGCCTGGTCAGTGCATTCCAGGTCCGACATTATTCCGACCCCAAATGGTTATGAGCTCTCAGAACGTCAAATGTTCCAAGATTCCCATGAGCCCTGAGGTATCTACCCATCGCCCTTTCGTGAGAGCGATGGGTAGATGTGCGGGTGGTCAGATGAACAGCTCGGGTGGGGGAGCGAATGTAATGGTGACGTTCCCTCCCACCAGCTTGTTGAGATCGTCGGGTGTGGGGATGTCGGCGCCTGGTGTGGGCCGTGTTCCAAAGATGCGAGTTGCAATTGTTTGGTCGATGACTACGACGAGGCCCGCTGTTGTGTCATGGCATGTTGCGCCGCGGGCGGTGAACCACGCGCGGCAGGCGGGTCGGCGGTCGAGGGACTCCGGCATGTACACGTCGAAGGACATCGGTACCGAAGGCGGTGGTTTGCTGTTTGGTTTTGTGGTAGGGGGGTCGGTCATGTTAGGACATCGAGTGCCCGTTTTGCGTTTACAAGACCGTATCCGGTTGCCAGGTCGGGGCCTGGTGTGGCCTTGTGTCCCTGCAGGCACTCACCTTCGATGATATCGATGGCAGTGTACTGCAGTATCTGCTTTACCTGGTAGGGGAGCAGGTCTGGATTGGTCTGTTTGAGCAGGGCGCACACGCCTGCCACCATGGGCGAGGCTGCGGATGTGCCGCTGAAGGTGCCCCATCCGGTTCCGAGATGGTCGAGTACAGAGTCGTGTGGTACGGGGAGAATGATGTAGTCGGCTTCGGGCTGTTCGCCGACGAGTCCGCAGACATCCGGGACCTTGCGGCCAGGGAACCATGTGGACTCGAAGCCGCTTGCGTAGTTCGATGCTCGCTGCCTGCCGTTCTCGTCAATGAAAACGCCACCAACGGCGAGTACTTCCGGCATGTTGGCCGGGAAGGCCAGATGGCCGTTTCCCGCGGAGAAGCATACGGTAATGTCGCGTGAGACGGCATGGAGCACTTCGGCGTGGAGCGGCATGAGCCAGTTCGGCATTTGCGTGCCTGGCTCGTCGACATGATAGCCCCAACTGCAGGTGATGACTTGTGGGTCGAGTCTTGCCGCGGTGCGGAACGCCAAAGTGGGGTTGCCCATCTTGACGCCCACGAAGTTGATGCCCGGGGCTGTGGCGAACAGGTTGGCGCTTTCGCCGGTGCCGTGTCCGCTGCTGTCGGTTTCGGGTTCAGTGATGTCGGGTGCTGCGACCGACAGGAGGTCGTAGCCCTGGTGAACGAGATAGGGATGGTGGTAGAAGCCGCTGTCGACCATCGCAACGCGGACCCCTGATCCGGTCACTCCTTTGCGGTGGACTGGTGCTGCCTCCATAAGCTGGGCGATGTCGCCGGGGACACGAAGGCGGAACTTGTCTGTGGTGAGCGGCGGGAGGGAGGTCTCCGGAGCCATAAGGATGGGGTCGTGCTGGATGTAGACGCGTTCGATGTAGCGGTTGAGGTCAGCGTCGGTAGGGATCTCGACGCGCCGGCGCGGGGCCTTTGCCGCGTAGCCTTCCTGGACCTGAATATCGGCGCCGAGAGATACCGGTTCGAGCGTGGTGGAGAACAGTGATTCGAATCGATCGTCGGAGACGGAGGCCGAGATGCTGAAGCGTCCGATGTCGTGTACGTCGATGCCGAGCCCTTGTAGTCGCCGTGCGACATCGATGGCGCGTCCTCTGGAGATGGCGTAGTCGTTGATTGTTTCGAGGGTGGGAAGCAGGTCGCCGAACAAGGAGGGGCGGCCTTCTTCGGGAATGAGGGTGAATTCGAGTTGTGACACGGGAGTCTCCTCAATAAAGACGCATTTTGATTGCTATAAGTTATAGTACGGCAATTTAGCAGTTTGTGTGTGTGAAAGCAACGTGAGTGCGAATTGTTACGGAGGCCCCTTTTTTTTAGGTGGAAGTACTGTCGGAAAAACATTCCGGGCAAGACCTCCCACTGTCGTTCCCAGGTAGGTTGTTGAGAGGAGAGAAGAGGTTTTCGTATTCGATAGGTGTGTGATAATCGAGGGTCGAATGCAGCCGGCGAGTGTTGAACCAGCCCTCGATCCATCGGGCCAGATCACGGGACGCGTGGGCTCTGGTCTTCCAGCGGCGCCGGTTCACGAACTCACGCTTGAGCGTGCCGAAAAACGCCTTGGCCGCAGCATTATCCCAGCACACCCCGGTCGCGCCCATCGACTGGACCACACCCAACCACCCGATTGACCATGAAGTCCGACTTCAGCTCCGATTGCAGGAACGGGGCGATGAAACCTCCCGACGCGGCGTCCACATGGATCGGCATATCGAGACCAGTATGCTTCTCATGGACGTCGAGCGCGGCGGCGAGGGTGTCGATAGGTTCGTAGCTCCCGTCATAGGTCGCACCCGGAATGCCGATCACGCCGATGGTGTTCTCGCCGCACAATGCGATGGCCTCGTCGACGTCGAGGTGGAGCCGATCGCCTTCCATTGGAACGACGACGTCTCGGTAGCGGCAGAACTTCTTTCAACAGATCTGCACGTTAATCCCCATCACCGGATTCGGGGTCACCCCGGCCGCGGGCTTGCGAGTCGCTCGGCCACCGCAGCTTCAGAGCCACACCGCCCAACATCGCTGCTTCGCTTGACCCCACGGCCGACGTCCCAACCGCTGGGTCGGACATGGTAGCTGATGGGGAAGTGCCAGAGGTTGGCCACCATTTCCAGGTAGCGGCGTTCGATCTCTGCCGTTTGGGGGTACTCGTCGCGGTCGACCATAAGGTTTTGATCCAGTCTGAATGCTGACCCCCTCCAGAATTGACCCACACGGATCCCTCCAAGATGACAAACCGGATTTCGATCCGGTGTGGCCCGCCTGTGACGCGACCGGTGGTGGTGAGGTATGCAAAGTTGTGTCGTTCGAGATCCTTGTTCAACCAGGTCATTTGTATTGGTCCGATTTGGAGGATGGGCGAGTCTCTCGTTGTAAACGATGAAACTGGTCTCGGATCGTTGGTGTTGAACTGAGGTACGCGCTCGGCTCGGCGCGGAGACGGTTCCTGTCGGGTGCTCTGGCCACTCATGTTTGCAGGGGTGGATTTCTCCCATCGACGCTACTGGTTGGGGGCTTGTTCCGGCCGTATGGCTGCGCTGACGGGGCTTGGTGTTATGGGAATTGTTGATGCAAGATTTAGCTGTCGTGGTCGTTGTTCCTTGAACCTAATACGTGCGCAGCTCGATTTTGTGACCATCGGGGTCACTCAGGTATATGCCCTCGCCCTGGCCGCGTGCACCGAACAGGGAGAGTGGCCCGGTGTCGATGATGTCGCGACGCACGCGAACGAACTGGTCAAAGAACTCTCGATCGCACACCAAGGCAAAGTGGTCGATATTTCTTCCAGCTGGAACTTGTTCTACCAGGTCAATGATGAAGCCGTCGTTCACGCGAAGCGATACAAACGGTACGGTGCCCGCACGCCACTCCTCGACGCGGATCGGCTCAACGCCGAACAGTTCAACGTACCAAGCTAGAGACCGTTCAGCATCGGCGACCTGCAGCACGATGTGATCTATCCCTATCAACATTGTTACCTCCGGCGTGAATCGCCCGCCTGGGTCACCTGCCCATGTGGGCGTGGGAATATCAGGATTATAGGCGACCTGGTACTGGTCTGCTCGTCCGTTGTCACGGATGGTCCGACCCTTGACCCGACCCTTGACCGATTCTGGACTGTGGGGTACCGTGCGTGAGTCGTTCTCTGACGCCTTACCTGACGAGTCGATGCTCGCACCATGTGGCCATGCGCAGGAAAAGGTGGCTCTTGCCATCGGAGAGATGTCGATAACGTCGATTCTTGGCACCGGTTCTCGGGAGTGCGAGTCCCCCCAGACCAGATTTGCCTGGAGACGACGATGACCGACCAGAAGAAGCTGAAGCGACGGGTTCGCGACCGCATGGCCCGTACTGGTGAGAGCTGTGTGGTGGCCCGCCGCCGGGTGCTTTTTCCTGCCGATGGGGCTGTGACTACGGGCCTTCACCCGGATACGTCGTGCGTCACAGTGCTGCTTGACGGTGCGCAGATTCACTCGGAGTCCGGACTCCTGAGCGAGGCGATGGTGCTTGGTCTCGGTGGCGGGCTTGGTGCCGGCTACATTTTGTGGGACTTCAAGAACGACGATCGTCGGGCTGTCGCGACCGGGTTCCGCAAGGCCTGGCAGTACTCTGACCGATGGGGTGCAGAGGTCTTGGGACGACTCGATGTGGAATTCTCATCGGATCAGACCGGCAGCGAACGCAAAGCAGCAGCGACCCTTGCTCGAGTTCCGACGCGGTCTTTCATGACATCCTCAGCGCCCTCGTGCAGACTCTCGCAAAAGCAAACGAGGATGAAGTAGCGGCCCTGGAGTCCCTGGACCGAAAGCCTTGCATGAAAAACAGCCCCAAACCGCCACAGGGCGTTTTGCGCAAGGACCTGTCGACGGCGACTTTGCGCAGGTCGAGTCCGGTGATGCGGTCATAAGTGGCGAGGGCGTCGTGGAACGAGCCCATCTCAAATTTGACGTTGGCGGGGGAGGGGCCTTTGCCGGGCCGGTGTTCTTCTGATCGGTTCGGTGTCAGTCCGCGAGAGCAAGCTCAATTGCTGCTTCTACGTGTAGCTGAGCGGTCGCGAAGTACGGACTGTCAATGTCGTCGGAAGTCACGAGATGCTCGATTTCCGTGCATCCGGCGATGATTCCCTCGGCCCCGCGTGCAGTGAGTCGCTTGATGATATCGAGGCATTGGGCTTTGGAGTCCGGGTTGATGATGCCTTGTGTCAACTCGTTGAAGATGATGTCGTGCACAATTGTGCGGTCTGCTGCGTCCGGGGTGATGGCCTCAAGTCCATGTTCTTGCAGGCGTCCTCGGTAGAACTCGTGTTCCATCGTGTAGCGGGTGCCGAGTAGCCCGACTGTGCTGAGTCCGGCGCTGTTGATTGCCGAGGCGGTTGTGTCGGCAAGGTGGATGAAAGGGATGTCGAGCGCAGCCTCGATTGCGGGGGCGACGACGTGCATGGTGTTGGTACACAGCAATATCAACTTGGCGCCGGACCGCTGCAGAGCCACCGCATCCGAGGCGAGCAGTTTGCCGGCAGCTTCCCACTCATCATTGGCCTGGAGCTTTTCGATCACTGCGAAGTTGTAGCTGCGGATGATCAGGTCGGCTGAAGCTGCGCCGCCGAGACGGGCATGTACCCCCTTATTGAGCATGCGCTCGTATTCGATTGAGCTTTGCGGGCTCATGCCTCCGAGCAGACCGATCGTTTTCATGCTTGCACTCTTTCGGTGTTTGTGCCGGACAGAACCTGAACGGTGTTCATGGATTCGAGCATCAGGGCTGTCTTATTGTCTTGAAAGTGTATATGCACTTTCAAGACACGCGCGCTGAGACGCTGCTCGACCTTGCCAAGGGAAGCCGGTCGTCGAGGAGGAGCACTCCAGCTCTGCCTCCAGCTTCGAGGTCAACTGCCGGCGTTGTTGAACATGAAGGAGTGGACCTTCCAGGCGCCAGCCTCCTGGATAAGTACGAACAGCTCGCGGCCGGGCGATGCAAAGTTCGTCCCATTGTGCAGGGTCGTGGTATTGCCCGTCGAGTGGGTGCGCGCGATGGCCGTGTTGCCGTGAACTGAGACCTCATCAACTTCGTATGCGAGCTTCAGGCTGACCGCCGAGAATACACCTTCGTATGCGCTGGTTATCTCGTTCCCGATGGCCGTGGGCGAATTGTCTCCCATAAACACGCCGTTACTGCTATAGACCGACGCGGCCTGCTGCGGGTCTGAGGCATTCAAGGCCTCGAAATAGTCGGCGATCGTCTTGCGGATCTTTTGTTCGGTTCCAGATGTCATGGTCGGTCCTTTCTGTGCTGCCCCCTTGGACGGATCAGGGCGCTTCGCTGTGACAGTCGCCCGGTTTGCCGCAATGAGTTCGCAACGAGTCTGCAATGAGTTTGACTGTGCGGAACGAGTCATCGAATGTCGGGAAAGCCGGCGATGGCAGCATCACAGATGCAGGCCGTGCAGGCCGCCTGAGCTCTGGTCCACCGATTCCTGAAGCGTTGGGGTGGCTACATCAGGGGCGAACGTGGATGAGCTTTTCGGGGTTGAGGATCACGCGGACCGTCTGGACTTGGCCGTCCAAGATGTCCAAGGCGATCACCGAGTTTACGGTCCCGTCGGCACTGCTCACCACGGCGCCAGGTTGTCCATTGACCTCAGCCAATGTCACTGACTGCCGGGCACGAATCTCAGGCGGCGTGGACAGCAGAAGAGCTGCTACTGCTGCAGCGGAGACGACTGGTGCCGGTCGGCTGCTGACGTTGCCGCCGCCGTCACCGTAGATCATGGCGTCGGACGCGAGCATGCCCACCAAACCGTCGAGATCGCCGTTGTCGACGGCCACGATGAACCGTTTCGCCAGTTCCCAGTTGTCTTTGCCGGTTGTGTCGAACCGATGGCGTCCGGCGTCTATGGCTCGACGGGCCCGCACTGCGATTTGGCGGGTGTTCGAAGGCGACTTCTTGATGATTTCGGCAATGTCCTCGAAGTCATAGGAGAAGACATCACGGAGCAAGAACACCGCGCGTTCCGGCGGACTGAGACTTTCGAGCAACACCAGGAAAGCCATTGACAGCGAATCGGCCATCTCGGCGTGGTCGGCCGGGTCGAAGCGGGGCTCGGATACCACAGGTTCAGGTAACCACTGCCCCACGTACTCCTCACGCTTGACCCGGCTCGAACGCAAATGATCGATCGCGAGTCGAGACACGATGGTGATCGCGTACGCTTTTTGTGACTGAATTTTGACACCTTCGGTGTGTGCCGCGTGCAGTCGGAGCAGGGCCTCTTGTGTCAGGTCTTCGGCTTCGCCCACCTCTCCCAGCATGCGGTAGGCAATGGAAAACAGCAGCGGTCGCAGTGTTGTTGCGGTCTCGTCGTCGGACAAATCCGGCTGCATGCTTTTCCTCTCTTCGGTGTGTCGCAGTGTTGTTGCGGTCTCGTCGTCGGCGTTCGCGACTTCGATCTTCCTTCAGACGAGAAAGGCGGGTGAGCAGTGACAGGGATTCGGAGAAGAGTGCCGGATACGGACGAACTCTCAGGGATGAATCCTCAGGGGCGAAGCTCTGGAGAGGAAGAGCAGCCTGACAGCGAAACCTGCTTGAGGGGTCGGAGCTCGCAGTCGTCTCACAGCTGTCGACATAACCGGCGATGTCACGGAGCCCGGATGCCAATCGTCTCAGGCATGAACAGTGCAATAAACAGTGAAATAATGGGAGAAAATAATGCGCGTATTTCTGGCTGGGGCGACTGGTGCGATCGGGCGGTGGTTGGTCCCTGGCCTCGTGACTGCGGGACACGACGTGGTTGGAACGAGTGGAACCCCAGCAGGTGTTGACGCCATTCGCTCGATGGGGGGGTACTGGCGTCATCATGATTGTCGATGACGACCCGGCCCCAATCCGGGAGTGGTTGCCTGCTCTGGCGCAGTGCATCGAGGCCAAGCCGCCGCGGTGGCTTCCACTTTGGTTGGCGAAGCCTTTGCTGGGCGCACAAGGTGTTCGCTCCATGACCGGGATCCGCGGTGCGGTCAAGACCAAGGCGAAGGCCGAGCTCGACTGGAAGCCGCGATACTGCAGCCGGTGGAGCGGGTTTGAGGTGGGCTTGTCACGCTCTTCAGGGCGAGGGCTTGCCGGCCTGTTGGAGAGCCTCTTTGCGCAGCACTGCGCGTAGGGTGGTCATAAAAACACTCCAGGTGAAAATATATGCTATATGGTATCTTGCGCCCTATGAGAATAGAGAACAGTATTGAGATTGATGCTCCGATTGCGCGCGTGTGGGACGTCACGCTTGATGTCGAGTCATGGCCCGACCACACTTCGACCATCACGAGCGTTGAACGGCTTGATACCGGACCGATCGCGGTCGGATCCTGCGCCCGCGTCAAACAACCAGCCCAACGCTCCAAGGTCTGGACCGTGACTTCACTCGAACCAGACAAGCAGTTCGCTTGGGCAACCAAGGTAATGGGAACAACCATGACCGGCAGCCACGTCTTGTCAAGCACCGCCACCGGAACCACGAATACCCTCACGATCGAGATCGAAGGCGTGCTCGCCCCCATCGTGGGTGCACTCATCCGGTTGCCAATTCGCAAAGCAATCGCGACCGAGAACGAGGGTATCAAAACTGCCGCCGAGGCCTGATGCCTCCATGCCATGAGGTCTTCCCCTGAGGTCTTCGACCTGAGTGCAATGACTGGGTCTGGTCCGTGCGTGCGACGCCGGCGGTCCGATCGGATCGCGTGGCCGGGCCTGTGCGACTGCACTGCGTGGACGGTACCGGCCCGAGTGCTGCTCCCCGGCGGGTCCGCTCTGGCGATCGATCAGCCGGTTGGCGCCCTGTGGGACGACTGGGGCGACTGGGACGGCGAACCACCGCTTTGCTTTTGTAGGCCAAGGAGAGAGGCGGGGATTTTCTCCAGGACAGAGGTGGCTTATGTCGATGTGTTCGATGTGTTCGATGTGGGCGGGTGTGTGGGAGCGCTGTGTTCCTGTCGGAGATTGTGCGTGTTTCGAGACTGTCGGTGCGCGCGATGCCGGGGCTTTTTGTGCTGAGGGTTTGTTTCAGGGACTGGGTGTGGGCTTCCGGTTTGCTGCGGCGGTGCTGCGGATGCGATCGACGTGGGCCAGTTTACGCAGGGCGAGAATGATCGGCTCGAACAATACTGTTCCCAGTACGCTGAAGTGTAACACGGCCTCGGGGTCGACCGCGGGGTTGAAGCTGTCGGGGATTTCTGATTCGGCGAGTTGGCGGACGGCTTGCGCGAATGGATGGAGCTGTTTGCTGTCGGTGATGAGGCCGGGGAGGTGGCGATGGATCGCGACGAGGGCGCGCACGGCGTCGTCGTGACCGGGCGAGTCGAGGTCGACCTTCCATCCGAGGTCCTCGGTGAGCGTGTTGAGCTCGACTTCGGCTCGTTGGTATGTGTCGACTTCGTCTTCGGGAATAGTGAGTGGCTCGCCGAGTTCTCGTATGGCAATGGATAAGTGAAGGGGGGTTTGGCCTGGTTGGTAGTCGTCCATGGTCACGAGAACTCGTTTGATTGTGCTGATGGAAAGGCCGGCCCCGTCGCGGAGGGCCCGGATGAGCGATAGTCGGTCGAGATGTTGCTGGTCGTACTTGGCCTGATTGGGGGCCGTGTTTTCTCCACTCGGGAGCAGGCCTTCTCGTAGGTAATACTTAATTGTTGGTATCGAGATGCCGCTCGTGCGGCTCAATTCGGCAATGCGCATGGCGGATCCTTCCGTTTCGCGTTGACGTGGATACCACCACTATCCATAGTGGATAGTGGTGGTATCCACTTGTAGGAGGGGCCTATGATTTTCTTTTCTGTCTTGGTTGTCATCGCCATCGGTGTCGTAATGCTGCTCGTTACACACCGCGATTTGCGTCCTGTGGCTCGATGGGGCATGGGAGTGGCTCTCATCGCCATTGGCATCACCCATTTCACCGCACCGACACCGTTTGAGGACCATATTCCGAGCTGGGTACCAGGTGATGCCTTCCTGGTCGCGCTGACCGGCGTGATGGAGATCGGCTTGGGCTTCGCCTTCTTCGTGCCATGGTCACGACTCCCCGAGCTCGGGCAACTGACGGCGCTGTTCTTTGTCGCTGTGTATCCGGCCAACATATATGTGGCCGTCAGTGGCGCCGAGGTGAGTGGTAACTCCGGCGGACCCGCCCCCTGGATTCGGCTCCCGTTTCAGTTTCTCTTCATCGCCTGGGCACTCTGGTGCACGGATGAGCCCGCCGAGACCCGAACCGAACTGCCAACACATGGCCTCATCCCGCGACTGCCCTGGGCAAAGGGCCCCGCTCGATCGGTCCAGCCGGAACCGGAAGCGACAGTGGTGATGGCATCGATTCTGCAATTGCAGCGATATCGTGACGTGCCCGCGTTTCTTCTGGCCGCTCTCCGCCTGCGTGCCCTGTTCCGTCGCACTCCGGGGGCGATACGGCTCTCCTTGTCCACGATCCCGCTCCGTCGCACCTTCTGGACGTTGTCCCAATGGCAGTCCCAAGATGACCTCGACTGCTACACCCGCCACGCCGACCACATGAAGGTGATGAAAACATTCGCCCCCCGTATGGCGGGCTTCACCCTTGCCACCTGGAATCAGACCGACTCGACCCCACCGGAATGGCGCCATGCCGAAACCACAGTCGCTGCTGCCCGGAACTCAACCTCTGCATCCCCATCAAAGGGAGATCAACCGGATGAACCGGATTAATCGGCAATTCTGGGGCGAGCATGGAAACGTGCAAATCGCAGGTTTCGCCAGACCAAAGGTCGCCCTGGGTGTCGACCCGCTGCACACGTGCGCAACAGGTCGAACATCATACGGTCGCCCTCGTGGGGGAGAGGTCGGTTGCTGGTTGTGGGGGATCACACGTGTCGGGTGGTGTGCGTGCTCTTGCGCAGGATACTGCCCGGATGTTGTCTTGCCGGTGGGTGGAATGCGACACGGGTAGGGTGAAAACCGGGCGGTGCGGCGGGCCTCACATGGTGATGACGACTTTTCCCTGGGCGTGTCCCTCCAGTAGATATTCGATGGCCTCTGGGGTCTTGTCCATTGGGTAGGTTTTGTCGATGACCGGAATCACTTTGCCGTTTTCGAGAAGCTCCTTCAGGACGAGCAAGTCCTCTTTTGTTTGTTTCTCGAGTATCGAGTGGAATTTTTGGCTCGAGCGAAGCGAAGTCAAGAATATTTTCGATCCCTGCATGAGTGGTGCGACCCAATTGCCTTGCGACTTTACGCCGATTGAGACGTAGCTGCCTTTTGGGCTGAGCGCACGCTTGAAAGCCGGCAATGGATGGTTGCCCACATTGTCGAGGATGAGATCGTAAGTTTGTTCATTTTCAGTGAAATCTTCTTTGGTGTAATCAATCACCTGGTCTGCGGCAATCGATTGCACCAGTTTCACGTTCCGTGTGCTGCACACGCCGGTCACGTCTGCCCCGAATGATTTCGCAATCTGCACGGCAAACGTGCCGACACCTCCCGACGCGCCGTTGATCACGACTTTTTGTCCCGACTGAAGCTGTCCTTTGTCGCGTAAAGCCTGCAGGGCCGTGACTGCGGCGATGGGAATCGTTGCGGCTTGCGCGAAGGTGAATTTGCTCGGTTTCAGCGCAAGTTTCTTTTCTTTTGCACAGGCATATTCGGCGAAGGCGCCTTGGCACCAGCCGAATACTGCATCACCTACTTGAAGTTGCGTGACATTTTTTCCGACTGCTTCGACCGTCCCTGCGACGTCCATGCCCCGCACCCTGTTTTTGGGTTTCCGCAGCCCGGACAGCATGCGTATCAGGTAGGGCTTGCCCAGGAGGAAGTGCCAGTCTATGGGGTTCACGCAAGCTGCGCGAACTTTTATTAGTACTTCATCGTCTTTGACAACTGGCTTGTCGACTTCTTGCAGTGTCAGCACCTCAGGTGAACCGTACTCGTGCTGGACGATTGCCTGCATTGCATTCTCCTGATCCGTCACAAGCACAATGAAACGTGATCGTCTTGTGATTGTTTGTTGCGCAAGGCCGACACCGGTCCGGCACGACCACTAGTGCAATATCAGTCCGATATTAGCGATGACGAAGACAAAAGACGCGGGCAAAGACGATGGCTCGAACCTCGTTTCGAAGCGAGGATTCGAGGCGAGGACCAAGCCTGTACACGCGGCGCCTGTCGGGACGACCATTCGCCGGGGTTGTCCACTTGATTCCCCAGGGTTGTGTTTTTCGTGTTGGGGACGTGAGAAGTCGGGATTGTTCTCGGAGTACAAACTCAGTCAGGCCGGTTCGTGTTGTTGGTTCGTGGGGTCGGTTCGTGTTGTTGGTTCGTGGGATTGGTTCGTGTTGTCGATGGGGAAGATCGGTTCGTGTTGTCGATGGGGAAGATCGGTTCGGGTTGTCGGTGGGTAAGATCGGTCCGGGTTGTCGGTCGGTGAGGTCGGTCCGTGATGCTGGTCAGCGCTGGTGATCAGTGTTCGTACGCAATATTCGTGGTTTGTACGGTCTGCCTTGTGTTGTGAGTGCACTATTAGTTTTTCGCGCGAGAGAATGTTCGCGGATGCCGAGGGCTTGGGAGTGGACATGTCGGAGATTTTGGGTCCGTACCGGTATGTTGAAACGGCGAAGGGGGATCAGGCACCCTGGTATGTGATGCCGTTTGACCGACACGGGAACTTGCAGGCGCCACGTAGTCGTGAGCTTTTACTCGATGCTCTTCGTGCCGGCGATTTTACCGATGTCGTGCTTTTCTCGCATGGATGGAACAACGACTGGGACGCCGCGATGGGCCGGTACGAGGATTTTATCGGCGGTTTTACGAAGCTGCGCATTGATCACAATCTTGAAGTCCGAGACGGCTACCGACCCTTGCTGGTCGGGATTATCTGGCCGGGAACTGCCCTCGTGATGCCCTGGGAGAAGCCGCCCCGTTTTGGTTTTCTCCCTCCCTTTCTTGCTCCGGGTGCTGATCCGAGTCCTGACTCGCGTGTTGCTCCGGATACTGACCCGCGTGTTCGCCTGCGTGCGGAGCAGGCAGGCGAGGATGATCGGATGGAGGAGCGGCGCATGATTGAAGACATCGCTGCCGGGCTGCCTCGACACGACCTTGCCCGCTTTTATGAGCTTTTGGATGAGCCGGGTGGTCTGGAGCACAACATGGCGATAGAACTCGCAGAGATACTGATCAAACTTGGGGAGGGGCACGAAGAAATCCCGGCGGCGCCGGCGACTGCAGCCGACATGGTGGAAGCCTGGAAGCAGGCGTTGTTGCAGTTCCCGACAAAGCCCTCCGATGGAGTGGACGTGGACGTGGACGGCGAAGAAGACAGAACAGGGGAAGACCGAACAACTGGCGGTGGGCTTGGTGACACTCAAGTCATGGGGATTCTGAAAAAGCTGGACCCCCGCGAACTGATCCGTCTTTGCACTGTATGGCAGATGAAGGATCGTGCCGGGGTTGTCGGATCACAAGGCGTTGCCCCACTCCTGGCCGGAATTCTTGACGCGGAGAGCAGTATCCGCGTGCATGTTGTTGGCCATTCTTACGGATCCAAGGTTGTGATGTCCGCGATCAGTGCTGCTCCATTGTCACGTCAGGTGGCCTCGGCCTTGCTGTTGCAGCCCGCAGTCTCTTGTTTTTGTTTCGCAGAGGATGCACATAAGGGCGAACCCGGTGGATTCAGAGTGGCACTGGAGCGTATCTCTCTCCCAGTCATGACCACGTTCAGTCGTCATGACGCATCCTTGCGAAAATTCTTTCATCTGGCAGTGCGTCGCAAGTCGGATATCGGCGAAACCGGACTCCTTGGCGGAGCGCAGAGCCGCCATGCGGCGCTCGGCGGATACGGCCCCGAGGGTCTTGTTGCAGACGAGTTGGGACAAGCCGCCATGCGCCCCGTTGGAGAGACCTATGACCTGTCAAACCGGGCAACCCGTGGTGAGCGTGTGTTGGCCATCGAAGCCCACGACGCTATTTCTGGTCACGGAGACGTAAGCAACAAGCACACCTGGTGGGCCCTCTACGACCTGATGGCCTCAAGCTAGGGAGACCCCGGGGAGCACCGGGAAACACCGGGAGTGTCGGGGAGACCTGGAAACTTGCCCTGATATGGTGCTTGGAGACCGGCCACGCCACACGTCCCGGTGAGATCTGGTGCGGCACAATCCCCGGTGCTTTTTTTCACAGTGCTGATCGTGCTGCCTCCTGGTCGCTCAATCGTGCGCTTCGGCATGATCCCGCGCTGCAGGAATGGTTTGGTGGCGGATACGACTATCCCGGTGTGCATTCGGTGAGCCTGCATCCCGACGAGCCTGACACCATGCTGGTGGGAGTTTCGGGCGGCGGTGCCCGCCTCGCGCGTGATGGTGGGGCAAGCTGGACAATCGGCCAAGGCACGCATGCCGATGACACGCCACCTGCGCAGGCAGACAAACCCGGTCATACAAGATCCACACCGTATTTTGCGTTGTCGCACAGTTCCGAATGTGCTCTGGTCCCAACACCACAATTCTGCCTACCGCTCAACAGACGGCGGTGCTGTGTGGGAGGAAATCCACCCGGCAGTGTCGAGTTTTGGTTTTGCTGTTGCCGCGCATCCGCGTGAAACTGACACCGCCTGGTATGTGCCCGCCGTAAGCGACGAAGTGCGCGTTCCAGTCTCCGGCAAATTTGTGGTGACCCGCACCCGCGATGGTGGTCGCACCCGGGACACGCTCGACAAAGGCCTACCGGAAGGACCAGTCTACGACCTTGTGTGCCAGTATGCGCTCGATGTGGACGAGACCGGGAACCGCCTCGCGTTGGGCAGCACGACCGGCTCTCTGTGGACAAGCGAGAACGGCGGAGAGAACCGGCATCTCGCCACACGCACCTTCCCCCCTGTGGCCTGTGCCCGCTGGGCAGAAACTTTTCCGGCGATTTCTTCTGGGCAGTGAGGGCACCGTTCTGTGCTGAGCCGTACATTGTTCCGGCGCGGGTGTCCCAGATCACGCCGGTGCCCTCAAAGCTTGCGGTCGTGCCCAGCCTGGTGCAGCATCGTGTCGGAGCTGAAATCACACCTGCGAGAGAGCGGTCGTACGCAAGAGAGCGGAATGACGAGAATGGGACCTTGTGACCAGGGCCGGCCTGGCCGGTTCGTGTGTTCTGCCGAAGATAAAAAGCCTGTTTGTGTGGGCTGAACTACGGCATTTTGCGCGCCGTTTTTTTTTGCCTGCTTTTCCTCATTGCCATAAAAAAGATTTGCCTGCCTTTTTGGTTCAGGCCCCTTTTTCATCAGGCTAAGCTCCCTCCCTGTTGTTTCTGTTGGCGTGAACGCAGAACCCAAAAAACCCTGCGCCAATAATGCCTCGATAACACGCCAATCACAGAGGAACACTTTTATGATCTCACAGGAAAACCCCAAGAACTTCTCTTCTCCCCGGACGTCCCGGCGCAAGCGTCGCGGGGCTGTCTTTTTCTCGGCGACCGCTTTCGCCGCCGCTTCCCTCACGGGCTTTGCCGCTGACGCTGCCGTGGATGACACTCCAGTCATGGCGTTTGACACGGACCTGGCTACGATCTGCGATGGGGTGACCACTGCGAATGCCGCGGCAACATTCACCAATCACACTTTGGTACTGGGAGTGGAAGTCCTGGAGTTTTCCCCTTTTATTTCCGAGGATATGACTCTCTATCTCGGTACTGCTGGGGATGACGTTTTTGTGATTGAGACAGGGAGTCTGACACCGAATGTAGTGCTCGCCGGTGATGGAAACGACATTGTCTGTGGAAGTTCTGAGGATGACACGGTTCATGGCGGAGCAGGATCTGACCAGATCTACGGCGCGGGAGGTGTAGATAAACTTCGCGGTGGGGCTGATGCCGACCATATCGATGGTGGTGCCGGTGACGATATTATCAATGGAAATCGCGGAGCTGACCTCCTCGAAGGGGACATAGGTAGTGACGACCTGAATGGCGGTTTCGGCGACGACACGCTCGTTGGCGGGGCTGGCGATGATGATCTTGATGGAGGCGACGGCGCAAACGTGCTCTTCGGGGGTCTCGGCGCGGATACGTATATCAGTGGGACTGGCAATGTTTGCGCGGACGTCGACCAGGCTACACCTGTCTGCTAGCGCTAGTGGCAGCTGCGCGGTTTTCGCCCCTATGATCTGACCTGAAAAAAGGGGCCTTTGCTCTGAGGAGCAGTACCGCTTTCTTTTGAGGTGGGGAGCTTGCCGGGAATACGGGAGCTCTCCACCTTTTTTTGTGCAAGTGTTGGTGCTGCTTGTTTTCGTGGAGAGACCTCCGGAGAGAAACCGATGAGGTCGCCTCCTGGGGCAGAGGGTTCTTGTACAGGTAATCGTCTTTGTTTTTCTGTTCTGGTGCGAAGAGAACAGGTGCGGCTGCCTTCGCCGGCCTGTTTTGCTGGATCTGCCTGGAGGGCGCGAGGTATATGAGCGTGAGCAAGCAAACGGTTGATGGTGGTCAGGACGGGCAAAAGCAGAGAAGGGTTCGTGCGGACGCGGTATTTTCTTGCCGGCGTTCTCTGGGGGTTTTACTGGCCGTTTTTGCGGGTTTTGCGCCTGTGGTTTCTGCCTCTGAGATGGGGGATAGCCCGGTTGCGGCTTTTGATACTGATCTTGCTGATCTGTGTCTTGCGGCTCGGGGGGGGACTGGGCTGTTCCTCGAGCACAACCTGGTGACAACGGGGACCGAGACAATAGGACCGTTGCCTTTTTTGCGCACTATTGAATATGTGGGCACTCCCGGGAATGATCTTGTTCTGGTCGAACACCCTGATGCCGCCTTTGCCTTCGATTTTCGGTCTGTTGACGCGGGAGCGGGGGATGACATTGTGTGCGGGGGAGACGGACCCGATTATGTTTCTGGCGGCGATGGGCACGACCAGTTGTACGGTGGGGCTGGTGATGACATTTTGGACGACGCGAGAGATTTTGTCGCCTTAGGAGGCGACGAAACCGATGATGGGCTTGTCGATTACCTTGACGGTGGCGAGGGGGACGACGTGTTGTATGGGGGTGGAGGGGCAGACTTGCTGCGTGGTGGGCCGGATGATGACGCTTTAGGGGCTGGTGAGGGGAACGACGCTCTTGTGGGGGGAGAGGGAGACGACACGCTTGCGGGCGATGCCGGGAATGACCTGATTTTTGGCGGCCTTGGTGCAGACACGCTTGATGGTGGCGATGGCACGGCAGACGTTTGCGTGGATATTGAGCAAACAGTGGGAACTGATCCGGGGTCCTTTATTGGCTGTGAGACGACGGCTCCCTGATCGGACCGGGTGTGTCGACCGGGGCTTTCGGCCTGCAGTTGGAGGGGTATCCGGTCGGGAGGGGGAGCTGTCGTGTGTTCACGTGTGAGGTGGGCCTGTTCGATGAGGTATAACCAGGTATTGTGGGAGTTTTCTGAGGGTGTTGAATGTGGCGTTTGTTTTTTCGTTTGTGGAGTATGGTAGATCAATTTTTTATAAAAAAAGTGTTTGTTTATGAGTTGGTTTTCCCTATAGATGAGGGAAAAATCTTCTTTTTTCTATATAAAATACCCAGGATAAATTTTTTTAGTCTTTACTAGACATATTCTATATAGAATAGTATATCTCTTTTTATTACTGG
>Ga0209344_10002002_pt1 | contig 24070 bp, 22 predicted proteins | sample Cruoilmetagenom6_FD_187293 | JGI IMG/M metagenome (GOLD analysis project Ga0209344, IMG submission 187293) | Oil polluted marine microbial communities from Coal Oil Point, Santa Barbara, California, USA - Santa Barbara Oil Seep Sample 6 (SPAdes)... | ecosystem: Environmental > Aquatic > Marine... | reverse complement strand
TGAAGGCTATCAAACTTTTGATGCCATTGGTGCGGTACTTGTTGGTGGTGTCATAATTATTTCTTTGAATTTAAAAGGTTATACATCTCAATTGGCAAAAAGAGAAATAATACGCAAGGCAGGTTTAATTGCTGGTATAGGTTTATTTGTGATCTATGCAGGTTTGATTGCCGTTGGTGCTTTTTATGGTTCTGAAATATTTGTAGATGGTTCTTTAAGTGATGATAAGCAACGGGCGAATTTATTAAGAGGTATTAGCTTAGCGACCTTAGGTAATATTGGCAATGCATTTTTATCTGTATTGATTGCCTTGGCGTGTTTTACCACTGCCGTGGGAATTGTAACCGGTACAGCTGATTATTTTAAAGGCCTGTTTAAAGACTCTCAAAATGCGTATGTGGCGACCGCAGTTATAGGTTGTCTGATTGGTATAGGTATAGGGCAATTGGACTTTCATTCTATTATCGTGATTGCATATCCTGTGTTACTTTTTATTTACCCTATAACCATCGTACTTATTTTATTAAATGTCTTACCGGGAAAATATGCTTCAAATACAGTTTTTAGAGCTGTTGTGTTGATCACTTTTTTGTTTAGCATACCTGATGTATTAGGCTTTACTGCACCAAATGTAAACTTAGAAATTATTACGAAGTTCATACCATTTGCAAAGCAAAGCTTAGGTTGGGTGTTACCGGCGTTGTTGACGTTTGTGATTGCGAATTTGGTGTGGAGGAAATAGCTAGTTTAATGTCTTGCGCAACGCACTATGAAGTCTATATCATTTCATAGGAATATGTCAGTTTTATAAAGAGAATCAGGGGTGCTTATTAACTTAATGTCAAACTTTAGAGATGATTCAACTCTTGAGCTTGCGGAATGAATTCGAAAAGAAATCTGCCAACCTTCATTAAACGTTGCAATCAAAGTATTATCATGATTTTCCTTAAAGTCGATTTCAATCAATCTATTTGGCAACTTAATCAGGTCAACTTTGTCTTTAGTTTTTATTTTTCCTAGACCTTTATTCAATGAGCCATTAATATTGTAACCATGAATTTCGATTTTCTTTTTTCCTTTGATTATTTTATAAAAGTCGTTGTATCCGATTAGATAGTGAACAAAGTCCTTGGCAAAGTTACGAGGATCTTTTTTGGACATTCTTACTACTTCTCCTTTGAAAGATTCAAGAATTGGCTTATAAACTTCGGCATATTTATCATCAAACGCTTCAGACCATAAGGTCATGTTATTTGTTTTTCGAATCAATTGTAGCCTATTGAATATTGGTAAGATACCATCCCAATATGTTTGTGAACAAGATTTTCCAATCCATTTTAGTCCAAAATCTAATTGATGAGATAGTCTTGAATGCTTCAAGGCTCTATGATTGTGCTTCGCTGAAAATCCAATTTCCCATTTCTGTTGAGATCTGATAAAAATAACATCTCTCACATCTCCTTTTTGTCCCCGTCTATCACCTGCAATTTCAATTTGGAGTATATCTTTATCGTCAATAGCGTTATTAATTCTTGGTTCAATATTGACTATAAATGTAAGGGACTTTAGCGCTGCTGAATTAAGTTCAAATTGTTCATTTAATGATAATGAATCGTATTTAGACTTTACTTTTGTCAATAATTGATTTTCAATTATTTCTACCTTGGTGAATTTTGATAGATAAGTAAAATATTGAAATGCAAGAGAATACTCAAAGGCTTTCCCATAAGTTGTTTGACTAGCCATTTAAACTAAAGTTTCGTTTAGTTGAGGTGACTGGATTTTTTTTCTGATTTCAAATTCACTTGCTTCAATTTGAGTTTTGATACTGTTCGCAATATGTTTTGCAAGGTCAACTGGAACAGCATTACCTATCATTTTATATCCAGCCGCTACATGAGAATAGATAAATTCAAAATTATCTGGAAAAGTTTGTATTCTGGCACATTCTCGAACAGATAATCTTCGATATAAACCTTCAGACCCTTTTAAAAATTCACGTTTATTTTGTTCAATAAATGTCATTTTAGGTGCTTGTGGATGCAATGGTGCATGTCTTCCACCAGCTTGAATAGTGAAAGATTGTTCATCCCAAGACCGAACACGATTTCTTGACATGAACATAGATGAAAACCCACCAATCATATATTCATGGTTTAGCTTTTTACAATTGCTACTATTGGTTTTATTATATGGTAATGCTGGAATTGCTGTGTCTTTTAAATCACTTATTGCAGATTTCAAATCTATCTTCTCGGATAATGGTTCAGGGAATTGAAATTTAATACCTAGGTCTTCTCTTATGCCAATAAAAAATACTCTTTTTCTGTCTTGCGGAACTCCATAGTCAGAAGCATTAAGTAATTTGAAGGAAAGATCGTAGCCTTTGCCAGCATTTTTGAACATTTCTTTGATGTTTACTAAAGCATCCTTGTGGCGAGGCAAAAGCATTCCACTTACGTTTTCTGCTAAAAAGAACTTAGGTTGTTTAGCCTCCAATATACGGATGAAGTCATAAAACAACTGACCTCTTTTATCTTTGATTCCTCTTAATGCTCCGGCTTCACTCCAACTCTGACATGGAGGACCTCCAATTATTCCATCACATTCAGGCACTTCGTCTGATGCAATATCTACTATACTTCGCCTGTCTAGTTTCGTTTGTTTATGATTTTTCTCGTAGGTTTTCCAAATGTCCTTGTCATATTCGTTAGCCCAAACAATATTAAATCCTGCTTTTTTAAACCCTAAATCCAGTCCACCAGCTCCTGCGAAAAAAGATACTACGTTCATATTTTATTGTGTTTGAAGTGTTTTGTTAAGTTTTCTGCGATATTCGGCTTTTTCCTCTGCAACCTGTAAAAGTTGTCTTGTACAATTTGTCTCGTAAATATACTTTCCGATTTGATCTGTGACATATTCTTTCCGCAATTCCGTAAGGTTAAGTTTGAAAATTTTTGCAAGTTTTGGTAGGCGTTTCTCGTCAAACTCCCTTTTCCCGTTTTCGATTTTACTCAGATTAGCAGAGTCTAAATTTAGTTTGGCCGCGAGTTGGGTAAGAGTTAATTCCTTATCATTTCTTAAAAGGCGAATATATTCACCAAATGTTATTTTCATATGACATGTCAATATTTGACAAATATAGGTTGTATTTTTTGGAATTAGAATGTGCTATAAGAGAAAATCCCATTATTTTTTAGATTATTGGTTTTTAATGTTTTAAAAATACATTTCGAAATAAATAGAGCCTGAAAATAAATTACAACTTAATTTTAATACCTCCATTCACCACAAAACCATCAACTGGCGCATAAATATCTCTAAATGTTGGGTTGGTAAGAGTGCCGGTATGAATGGTATCAAATTTTGTTTGTCTGGTGGCACCAAAATTTTCGAAATTGATAAAAAGAGAAAAGCGCTCCCATATTTTTTCTACCATAAAACCAAATAACCAATAATCTCTGCCATTGGTACTATCATTTAATTCTTGAGGTGAAAAATAATAGGCTTCTAAGCCCATTTTAAGTTTTTCTTCTACTTCATACATCAAAACATTATTCAATCTATGTTTTGCAACCAACGGAAAGGTAGTTGAGGACCCATTATAATGTTCTTGTACATCCGCTAAGGTATAACCCACAAAAAGCTTAAAATCTTTATAACTTAGTTTTATATTGGTCTCAAGTCCTTTTGTATCTAAATATCCATTAGGTTGTAAAAACTCATAGCTATCTGCGCCGGTTGGTGTAAGGATCAAAGGGTCTTTTACCTGTGTAAAAAAAAGGAGTGTGTTTAAACTGAAAAATAGATTTTCAGACAACTCAGTTTTATAATTGATATCGAAATTGCCACCAATAGATTCTTCCGCTTCTGTACTTGAAACATCAATTGGCAATACATTTCTAAACTGTATACGTTCGGCATCTTCTGTAAAAACTGTGGGCGTTTTATAACCCAGACCACCACCAAGGCGTAGAGATAGTTTCGGATTCACCTTTAACAGTCCAGAAACTCTGGGTAGCATAAAAAAACCATATTCGTTTTGATAATCCCCACGTAAGCCGGTTTCCAGCGTCAGTTTTTCTGTTAGATTCCAGGTGTTTTGAACAAAGGCACCGAAAGTGGTATATTGATAATCTACCGCTTCTGAAAAATTCAATTCGTCTTGATTGAATTGATCAGTCCATAAATTTAAACCAATGATCCATTCTGACTTTTTGTTTTTATGGCTGTAGTTTACTTCACTAAATGAAGATATCTGATCACCTGAAAATTTGAAATCCGGAATTTCAATGGACCTATCATAATAACTAATACTATTTTTAAAAGAAAAGGTGGATCTTTCATTAACAGTATGGTCTATACCAACTTGTGAACTCACACGGTTTGTGTTATTTTTTTCGAAATAAGAATGTTCACTACTACCTCCATCTTCAATATAGATAATATCTCCACCAATACGTTCTTCAATGGTCGTTTGAAAACCAACACTTAGGGTTGTTTTATCATTGAAATACACAAATAGTTTAGGATTTACAGATACTCTCGAAAATTTGGGAATTGCAGTAAAACCAACATCTGAAGGATCATAGGGTGTTCCTAAATTATAGGACGCAAAAATAGTGGTACCAATTTTTTCAAATTTTTGAGCATAAAAGGCACTAGCATCCAGACCCAATGCTGAGGTTCCATTTAGCATCAAACTCAACTCTCTTTCTTCTTTAGGTTTTTTTGAGATGAGATTTACCAGTCCGGCAATCGCACCTCCACCATAAAGAGTTGATGATGCTCCTTTTATAACTTCTACTTGTTTTAAGTCAAGTGGTGCAATTTGCATTAAACTTAATCCACCGGAAAAGCCCGAATATAGTGGAAAACCATCTCTTAATATTTGTGTGTATTTTCCGTCAAGGCCTTGAATTCTTATACTCGAATTATAACTGGTTGCTGAGGTCTGTTGTGTTTGAATTCCCGTACTTTCGTTCAATAACATACGGATGTCACCAGGTTTCATATTGCCTTTTTCTTCAAGTTCTTCACCGGAAATTGCTTCTACCCGAGTGGGAGTATTAGCTATAGTTCTACTGGAACGTGCTGTAGAAATAATGACTTCTTCTAAATGTTCATCTTCACTAAGATAGAGTAGAATTTCTACAGGTTCACTAGGTGTAAACGGAAATTGGTAAGTTTCGGTTTTTTCTTCGTAACCGATAAAACTAAAAATAATTGTTTGAGTTCCATTTGAGATGTTCGTGATTTCTAAAAACCCGCTTTGATTAGAACTTGCACCATTGGTAGTGCCATTTATGATAGCATTTGCTCCAAAGAGTACTTCTTTCGTTTCGCCATCTTTAATGATTGCTCTGAAGGAATTTTGACTGAATAGTATTGATGTGTATAACATTGCTGAAAACAGCAATATGAATTTTCTCATTTCTTTAAACTACACTTAGTTGAACTGAATTATGTTTTTAGGTAAGGTTGATATGATTGAGCTTAACAAAGCGAAGTTCGGCTAAAATGGATTAAAAAGCAAGCTAATACTGGCTGTATAATATATATATTCTCGTTCATGAAAGCATAAAAACTTATTCCCAAACTCTTCTTAAAAAATTGAGAAAATTTTTATGCATGATATTTTCAATATCTTGATTTGAATATCCTCTTTTTGATAGCATTGTAGGAATTTTTTGAAGATCTTCGATTGTATCCATATCAGTTGGAGCCTGCTCTTTTCCAAAGCCCCCATCTAAATCAGTACCTATACCTACATGCAGTGAATTACCAGCTAGTTGACAGATATGATCAATATTGTCGATCATTTGTTTTAGACTTACACCCATACCTTCGGGCGTCGATTTTCCCCTTATCCAATTGGGTACCATCATCCAAGCATCTAAGGCTATTCCAATAACAGCATCTCTTTGTACTAATTCAGTTATTTGTTCATCAGTATATTGGCGATTATGATCGACAAACTTTCTGCAATTATTATGACTTGCCCAAACAGGGCCATTATAAACTTTCATGGTTTCCCAAAAACTAACATCACACAAATGTGTTGCGTCAAGAATTAAATTCAAGGCTTCAATCTTTTTTAAGAGCTCTTTACCTTTTTTACCAATACCACCAACTGAATCTGTGCCATGTGCATAAGTACCTGGACCATAATGAGCAGGTCCAATAGCCCGTAATCCTTGTTCATAAGCCTTTTCGAGATGGTCAAAACTTATAATTGAATCGGCTCCCTCTAAACTCAATATATAACCAATTGCCTTTTTTGAGCTAGTCTGTTCCCAGTTTTCCAAGTGCATATTTAATTGATCAAGATTGGTAATTTGAGTCATTTCACCAAGATGTTCCATGGTTTTATACCAGGCAAGCTGACCTTGGGTTTGCGCCCAAGCTTGTTGAGGTGAATTCCACCCAGGTAAGTCATTAGCTCTTTTCACATATCGAGCGATTTGTGTGGCTACACAAAGTCCAATGTTCCCTTTTCTCATAGCATCAAGAGAAACCATATTTTTTTCTCTATCAGGTTTGTCAAGCATTCCAGTTTCCCGTTTTCTTATTTCATTTACGGGCAGGGTTAGATCTCTATTCCATTCCATTGCATTCATAGAAAGATCGAGATGTGCGTCGAATATAAACATGATATTATTAAACTTATTTAAGAGTCATTATAGGTTTTATTTAGATCTAATGGAGTTCGAACATAGCTTCAATCTCAACAGGAATCCCATCCGGTAACATCATACCTACTGCGCTACGAACACCTATGCCATTCTCTTTTCCAAAAACTTCTGCCATTAATTCACTAAAACCATTTATGACCAAGGGTTGTTTTTGAAAATCATCAGTGCAATTAACCATGCCAAAAACTTTCACCAAACGTTTAATTTTATTTAAATCTCCGAAATGTGTTTGAATAGTAGATAGCATAGTTAAGCCTACTTGTCTCGCAGCAATTTTTCCTTCATCAAGGCTTAGATTATCTCCCACACGACCTTGCATTAAGGAACCATCATTATTTACCGGTGCCTGCCCGGAAATATATAAAAAGCCATCTACCACGAGAATAGGTCTGTACACACCAGCAGGTTTTGGAGCTGGTGGCAACTCAAATTTCATTTCTTTTAATTTTTCTGAAGGTAAATTTTCCATAATCAATGAATTAAATGATTGAATTCATTATTAAAACACCAATAAGTCCCATAGTACCAACCGTTGTTTCCATAACTGTCCAAGTGGAGAGCGTATCTTTAACGCTCAAATTGAAATATTCTTTATAAAGCCAAAAACCGCCATCATTTACATGAGAAAACATCAAACTTCCTGAGCCAATAGCTAAGACCATTAATTCTGCACTGACGCCTGTATTAGCAACAAGGGGTAATACTATTCCAGCGGCAGTAAGACCAGCCACAGTTGCAGAACCCACACAAACTCTAATAATAGTAGCAATGAGCCATGCTAAAATTAAGGGTGATATGCTTGAACCACTGAGTAAATCACCAATATAAGTACTCACACCACTATCGATCAAAATTTGTTTCAGTGCACCCGCACCAGCTATGATTAGCAATACCATAGTGATACTAGAAATGGATTTTGTAAGAGAATCCATTAATTCTTTCATTTTTTTACCTCTTGCGAGTCCTAATGAATAGACGGCGAATAGCACAGAAATAAGCATGGCAATAACAGGGTTTCCTATAAACACAATCACTTTTTTAAAGATAAAGTCATCGCTTAAAAAGTTTGACGCAAGTGTTGAAATAATGATTAATATAACTGGTAATAAAGCGGTAAAAATACTAATACCCGTTTTGGGCATTTCATGATCTTTTAAGATTATAGGATTGTAAAATTCTTTTAAAGGTGTCGCTTTTATGTTTTTGATAGTTCTTGAAAACAAAGGCCCAGCAACGATAATAGTAGGTATGGCTATAATAATTCCATAAAGTAATGTTTTACCAATATCAGCTTTAAACATTTCGGCAATAGCGGTCGGTGCAGGATGTGGCGGTAGAAAACCATGAGTTACAGATAGCGAAGATAGCATAGGTAAGCCTACATAAATTAAAGGAAGACCAGTAGAAGCGGCTACGGTAAATACTAACGGAACTAAGATGACAAATCCTACCGTATAGAACATCGGAATGCCTACAATGAACCCAGCCAATACCAAGGCCCATTGTACGTATTTTAGTCCAAACTTAGAAACTAGGCTAGAGGTGATCCTCTGAGCGGCTCCACTATCAGCTACAAGTTTACCAAGCATAGCGCCAAAACCTAAGATCATCACTAAAAAACCGAGTGTGCTACCTATTCCGTTTTGAATCGATTGAATTACACTTAATAATTCCATACCTTGAAGAATGCCTACTAACAGACAAACGATAATAAAGGAAATAAAAGCATTGAGTTTGAAAGCAGCAATTAGTATAAATAATAAAATGATTCCTGAAATAACAATTAATAAGGGCATATTCCTAAAAGAAATTAATAAGGGTTAGTTTAATTTCTTCCGAATTTAATAAAAATAAATGCATTGATTCAATACTCAATGATATTAGTTTGCTTTGATTAGCCAATCAATAGATTATCTTTATAAATTTAATTGTCAAATTTTATAAATTTTACGACTAAGGCTTCAAAATCAATTTTAATGGCTGTTCAAGATATTCAAACTTATTCATATAAAGACATCTTTTCAGTAAGTGTGGTCCAGTTTGATAAAGCCTGTGTTGTAAATAAGTCTAAACAGTTAAATTCTTATAGTATTTATTGGATAAAAGAGGGAAAGGGCACTTATAATATCGATTTTGAAAGTTATTCTTTTGATGGAAACGTTTTATTCTTTTTATCACCTGGTCAGGTATTTTCGGTAGATTCCGAAAAAATAAAAGAAGCTTTTAAAATTTCTTTTGTACGCGATTTCTACTGTATTCAAACTCACGACAAAGAAGTTTCTTGTAATGGTGTACTTTTTAATAATATCTACGAAACACCTTGTGTAAAACCAAGGAAGGAAGAAAGAGCCAAGCTAGATTTTATTTTAGAGAACTTGATTGAAGAGTTTCAACAACAGGAAACGGCACAATATGATATGCTGCAAGCTTATCTAAAACAATTTATTATTTTGTCCGCACGTATTAAAAAGGAAGACTATACTATCAAAGATGATAAAGAGACCAAACTATTTAAAGACTTTAGTACACTAGTTGATCTGAACTTTAAAAAAGAACATTCTGTTACTTATTATGGTGAACGATTAGGTCTTTCACCTAAATCAATTACTAAACACTTTCAAAAAATTGGGACTATTACACCAAGTGAATATATAAAGAATAGAATTATATTAGAATCTAAACGTCAATTGATTTATTCTGACGATTCCGTAAAGCAAATAGCCTACGACTTAGGGTTTAATGATCCTGCATATTTTACACGTTTCTTTACAAAATCAGCAACTATTTCTCCACTTCAGTTTAAAAAAGATTATAAAAATTAGGGTTGTCCAAGTATTAGGAACTTTTGTCCATTTTCTTACCTTCTAATACGCCGCATCTTTGTAGTGAAATTGAGTGAAAGCAAATTTTTAATAATCATTTCGATCTCAATCGGAATCAAAAACGAAGAAAAAATGGACATACAATTAGATCAAAAAGATTTTCAAGAAACAATTGAGAACAACAAAAAAGTCCTCATCGATTTTTACGCAGATTGGTGTGGGCCATGTCAAACATTATTGCCAACTGTTCACAAATTGGCAGAAGAGTTTGAGGGAGATGTAATCATTAAGAAGGTAAACGTAGACCAAAACGGTGAATTAGCTGCGCAATTTGGTGTAAGAAGCATTCCGACATTAGTTTATCTATCTAAAGGAAAAGAAATTAGTAGACAAAATGGTTTAGTATCGGAAAATGATTTACGAACACAACTCAGTCAATTAAAATTCGCTTAGTATGAATTACTATAAACAATGTCCAAACTGTTGGGGATATCAAGAATACGATAATTCAAATTGCGAGCGATTATCAAATAAGTAAAAATTAATAATAACAAATAACATTTTAAAAAATTAGAAATTATGAACACATTTAACGTACCAACAAGAGAACAAGTATCAGAAAAAAATCAAGGAATTTTTGAAACACTTAAAAAAACAGTAGGTTTTGTGCCGAACCTATTTGCAACCTATGCATACAGTGATACGGCATTAGAAAACTACTTAAATTTTAGTAACGCAAAGACTTCATTATCTGGAAAAGAAAAAGAAGTTGTGAATTTAGCTGTAAGCCAGGTAAATGGCTGTGATTATTGTTTATCTGCACACACCGCTATTGGTAAAATGAACGGATTTAGCGACGAGCAAATATTAGAATTAAGAGATGGTAAAGCATCTTTTGATAAGAAGTTGAATGCTTTAGCAAAAATAGCTAAAAATATTACCGAAAATAGAGGTAATACTGATGCTATTATTTTAGAGGACTTCTTTAGTGTTGGTTACACAAAAGGGAATTTGATAGATGTAATTTCTTTAGTTGGTGATAAAACTATTTCAAATTATATCAATAACACAACTAGAATACCAATTGATTTTCCAGCTGCACAGCCTTTGGAAGAACTAGTATAACAGAATCTAATTATAAATCTTAAAAATATAACAATGACAAATCAAATAGAGCGAAACTTAAAACACATTCATGAATTATTAGCAGAAGCTAAGTTTATTGAGGCAATGGAAACATATTTACACGACGATGTAGAATTAAGAGAGGCAAATGGAGAACCAAAAAAAGGAAAGCAATTCAATCTTGATTTTGAAAACGATTTTATAAATAATCAACTAGCTGAGTTTATTCGTTATGATGTTAAAGATGTTGCTGTACAAGGCAATACATCATTTTATACTGCTGAAATGGAATTGAAGTTAAAGGATGGAAGCACAATGCTTTCTGAACAAGTAGTGGCGACCGAATGGAAAGATGGTAAAATTTATAGAGAACGTTATTATCATGCATAATAATATGTCAAAATAAAAAAGCGAGCCTTAGCTCGCTTTTTTTTATAAATAACAGAATCATCTATCATTTTGGTATTTTTCACTAAATAAAGTTGGAGGTACTCCTTCAAGACGATTAAAAAATCGGGTAAGATTATTAGCTTCACTAAAATTTAAATCTTTTGCTATCTCTGAAATGGTTTTATCAGAATACATAAGTTCTAACTTGATTTCTTGTAACAATCTAAAATGTATTGTTTCCTTGACCGTTTTTCCAAAATGAGTTTTTACAATCCGATTTAGTTTATGCCTTTGAATAGATAGTATATCACAATAGTCATCAACAAGATGGAATTTACGAATGTTCCGTTCAAGAGCTTCTTTAAATTTATAAATAAGAATATCTCCCTGAGTTGTTGATGGAAGCTTATGTCGTTCTGAATAAAGTCGATTTAATTTCATTAAAACGAAATACATAAGAGACCTAATGACCGGTTTACTATCATTTTTAAAATTAGCCAACTCGTTAGCAACTTCGTTTAAGTTAACTTTAATAAAATTAAAATCTTCTGATGATAAATGTAAAAATTGAGGATGAAGAGTATTGTAAAAAAAATGCATGCGATATGCAAAAAGTTTGTCGTCAAAAAGATTAGAAAAGAAATTTTCTTGAAAGTTCAAGTGATATCCCTTGAATTTAGAAATTTCTAAATCCATAATTTTCTTTTGATACGGCGAAACAAAAAATACCGACTTGTCTCCGATAGTTATAGCTTGTCCATTTAATTCTAAAGATCCTTTTGCTTTTTCTAATATAAAAATTTCAAAAAAATTTCCTATCTGAATCATTTGTGAAAAAGTACTATCTAGATTTTCATATTTATGTAAATCCTTAAACAACTCAAATCCGAGTTTCTCCTTTTCAAAAATGAATTTTCGCATAAAGTTGTTTGTTAAATTAAATTGTTGCTCTAATATATTAAGAAAGAATAAACTGGTAAAGTTAATTTAGAAATAAAACGAATTTTAAAGTACCTATCTAGTTTAAGATTTTATTAACTATAATTTGTAGGTATAATAGTTACATTTGTTTAAAACCTTTATTATGAAATCACTAACTATTATTTTTGCATTATTATTTTGTGTTCAAATTACCGCTCAAGAAAAAGAAATGGCAACTAAAAATGTTACCGAAGCGGCATATAATTATATAGACACGTTTTACAAAGCAGATACCACTTTAGCATATAAAAGCGTACATAAAGATCTGCGAAAAGTGGGTTGGTGGTATGACGAAAAAAAGAAAGCTTATTCTAATAATTCAGAAATGTCTTTTGACAAATTAATAAGCCTAGCCAAACGATGGAATGCAAATGGTGATAAGGTAAATGAGGCAAGTCCGAGAGAAGTAATAGTTCTTGAAGTATCAGATAAAATTGCAGTAGTTAAAGTGACCGCAGTTTGGGGTATAGACTATCTCAATATGGTAAATACTGATGAAGGCTGGAAGAGCATTAACATAGTCTGGCAATCAAAACCTAAGTATTCATTAAATGAATAAAAAAGAAGTTTAGCATTAGTTCATCAACTCTTCAATCTCATCTGCTTGAATTGGTATATTTTGCATCAAATTAAAAGGTTCACCTTTTTTCTGAATTACCACATCGTCTTCTAAACGAATACCAAAACCTTCGTCAGGGATATAAATACCTGGTTCTACAGTAAACACCATATTGGCTTGCATAGGCTCCGTTAAAATACCATAATCATGTGTATCTAATCCCATATGATGAGAGGTGCCATGCATAAAGTATTTTTTATAAGCAGGCCAGTCGGGATTTTCATTTTTCACATCTGTTTTACTAATTAATTTTAAGCCTAGTAATTCAGAAGTCATCAACTTACCAACTTCAACGTGATATTCAGCCCAATCAGCTCCTGGAACAAGTAACTTAGTAACCTCATTTTTCACTCGTAATACAGCATTATATACTTCTTTTTGGCGTTTGGTAAACTTTCCGGAAACGGGTATAGTACGTGTCATATCACTGGAATAATTAGCATATTCTGCGCCAACATCTAATAAAATTAACTCACCGGTTTTACATTCTTGATTGTTTTCAATATAATGTAATACATTAGCATTATTACCTGAAGCGACAATAGGTGTGTAGGCGAATTTTTTAGAGCGATTTCGTAAAAATTCATGCATAAATTCTGCTTCAATTTCATATTCCATAACACCCGGTTTTACAAAATCAAGAATTCTGCGAAAACCTTTTTCGGTAATATCACATGCGTTTTGAATCAAATCAAGTTCAACCTTACTTTTAACAGATCGTAAACGTTGTAAGATAGGATTACTTTTCGCAACGGTATGAGCAGGATATTTATTCTTTAACCATTTTGTGAAACGATCTTCTCTTGTTTCAGTTTCTACATTCGCGCGATAATGCTCATTAGTATTTATATAAACCATATCACATTGTGTCATAATTTCAAACATGATCTTCTCCATGTCTTGTAGCCAAAATACCGTTTTAATACCGCTTGTTTTTAAAGCTGCTTCCTTGGTGAGCTTTTCACCTTCCCAAATAGCTATATGTTCGTTGGTTTCTTTTAAAAATAATATTTCACGATGTTTCTCTTTCGGGCAATCAGGGAATAAAACCAATATACTTTCCTCCTGATCTACTCCACTTAAATAAAAAATATCCCGGTGTTGCTCAAATGGCATAGTACTATCTGCACTAATGGGATACATATCATTAGAATTAAAAACAGCCAAGCTTTTTGGTTGCATTTGGGTAGTAAAGTTTTTACGATTCTTTATGAACAGCGTATTATCTATTGGAAGGTATTTCATGTTAAATTATTTTATTGAATTCCAAATTTATAAATTTGTTGGCATTAATATTCATTTCTATTGAAATACATTTATTCACTTATCGGATTTTTATTATTGAATAGTTGTTCGTCTACCCTAAAAACGTCGTATGGTAAATTATCATCAGCAGAAAAAACATGGGTAGTTTTTCATGGATTTAAGGCTAAGAAGGCTTATAGTATTTCGCTTGAAGCGGAAGGAATTACAGACTCTATTAAGCTGAAAAAAATTATAGGTACTGATATAAGTGGAGGAAAATTAGATGCTTTTAAGCATAGCTACTGGATGGCACGTTTAACACAGGGTATTGGTAAAAGATCAGCATACAGTTTAGGAAAAGCCCATGAAAAAGGGAATTATCAAACCTTTGAAAAAAGACAATTAGAAGACGGTTTTTTACCTGATAAACCTTCTACAGAGATGGATTTATTTAACAATCAGGTTGGAATAACAATTGGTATGCAAAAGGATATCAATTCAAAAGACAAACTGATTCAAACCATCTTAGATTCCGTTAAGGAAGGTAAGATGAGAATATTGCTAAAAAATAGCTCAGGTGATTTTTTAGATTGTAAAGAAAAAAGAATTCCACTTGACTCTTTGAAGCACAAGTGGAATACTAAAAAATGTTTGGTACCTTCTGATTACACTGTCACTGCAAAGGAAGAATGACAATAATTACTCTTTTAACTCCTTAAAATCTTTAAACAAAGTTAGATTTAGACTTTCAATTTCTTTACGATATGCTGGCCAATCTTTCTTATAAAAAGCATTGATCTTCTCTATTTCGGTATCTACTTTTTCATTGGCAGTTTTTATTAATTGGTTTTCTGTTTTACCAGGAGCTTGTAATAATGAACCAACATAACGACGTGCTGTAAATACAAAGGTCATTGGCGTAGGATCGGGATTACGAGTAATACCTTGACGTTTATCCTCTTTGCCTATTATACCGTCTATCAATTTACCAATAGATTTTACTATAGAATCAGTAGATTTAATCTTCTTTTTATATGTTGAGTCTTTTTTAGGTTTTATTTGTTTTTTATAACTCTCGGCAATTTTTTTAGATTCCTTTAGTTGCTCAATCGCTTTGCCCGCCAAACCAGTTTTTGTTTCCAACTGTTTCAATAAATCATATTTACTTTTCAGAACGTTTTGAGGCATTTCTACTCTCGGGTCATAAGCTACGGTAACCATAGTTGAGTCTTTTGATTTGCCATAAAACAATATAACTTTATAATTTCCAGGTAAAACCGTAACTCCCCTTGGTTCTGGAGCATTTTTTGGTGCAGCTTTCCTTGATGGACCACGAGCACCTTTTTCAGCTAAGCCCCAATACGTTCTATGCAAACCACTTTCTTTAGGAGCTTTTCTCTTAAGAGTTCTAATTAGACTATTTTGAGCGTTATACACTTTTAATGTAATCGAATCAGATTTTTTTTTATTTGTTGTGTCTTTGGTCTTTGTGATACTATAGCTAATCATAGCTCCTCTTTGCCTATTTTTACCGTTAAACATGGCATTCCCACCGAAGCGCGTACCGGTTGGTTGTTGATTTTGATTGATAAATGCTTTTGGCGTAGGATATACTTTTAGTCTCTTGTTCAGCTCTTGTACACCTTGTGAAGCCAATTCTCGTAAGGGACGAATATCATCAAATACATAGAAAGATCTTCCAAACGTACCGATAACTAAATCATGTTCACGCGGGTGAATTCCTAAATCCATTGTAGGAACTGTTGGATATCCTTCTGTCCACTTTGTCCATGTTTTAGCCTCGTCTAAACTAATGTACAAGCCGTTTTCTGTTCCCAAAAATAGTAGCTTTTTCTCAATTGGATCTTGAATGAGTGATAGAGAATAACCAAAAGTTTCATCTTTTCCAATTAAAAGATCTTCCCAGGTTTTACCGTAATCTCTGGTTCTAAATAAATAAGGTTTAAAGTCGAAATTTCTATAATTGTTTACTACAGCATAGGCTTCGCCTGCATTATAGATTGATGCTTTAATTTGTGCTACCCAACCACCTTTTAAGATTTTTTTACCTTTTGGTGTTACGTTCATCCAGGTTTCTCCACCATTTCTCGAAAGTTGTATTTGTCCATCATCAGTACCAACCCACATCAAACCTTTTTCAATTGTACTTGGTGTAATTGCCAGAATAGTGCAGTGATTTTCTGCACCCGTGGCATCCATGGTAATTCCACCACTTTCATGTTGTTTTTGTTTTTCAGGGTCATTAGTTGTTAAATCGTCAGAAATAATATCCCATTCATGGCCTTTTGTTGTCGATTTATGTACAAACTGACTCCCAAAATATATAGTTTCATTATCAAAAGGATCAATTGCAATAGCTGAGTTCCAGTTAAAACGAAGTTTCACTTTTGGATCAGGATGTGTGGGTCGTACTATTTTATTATTACCAGTTATACGATCATAAATACTCACAAAACCTTGTTGAGACATGCTGTAACCATATCTTGAATTTTTTGGATCAGGTACAACATCAAAACCATCACCAAATGAAATCTCCTGCCAATATGAATTACGAATTCCTTGTGCTTTCAACACATATGCAGGTCCGGCCCAAGAACCGTTATCTTGCATACCTCCGTAAAGGTTATACGGATATTCCATATCATAACTAATATGGTAGAGTTGACCAACAGGTAGGTTTTCTATAAATCGCCAGGTTTTTCCACGGTCTTTAGTAATATTTAAACCTCCATCATTACCATCGATCATAAAATTAGGATTTTCAGGATGTATCCACCACGCATGATGATCGGGGTGTACACCTACTGAAGTACCATAAGCTGGCATGAGTTGTTTGAAAGATTTCCCACCATCTTCACTAATATTCACATAAGTAAAAACACTATAAATTCTATTTTCATTTTTTGAATCAACGAAAAGATCTGAATAATAAAAAGGCCTGTTACCGATGCCTGGTTTATCATTTATTTTTTTCCATTTGTTACCTCCATCTTCTGATCTATACAACGCATTCTTTTTTGCTTCAACCAGAGCATAAACAATATTTGGACTACTAGGTGCAATTGCCAATCCTATTCTTCCTAGATTACCCTTTGGCAAACCATCTTCATCTGTTCTCTTTTTCCAGGTATCGCCGCCATCATATGTAACATACAATCCAGAGCCTTCACCACCAGAATTGAATGTCCATGGCTTACGACGATGTTCCCACATAGCAGCAATTAGTTTATTCGGATTGGATGGATCAACTACTAGATCTGCTGCGCCAGTTTTATTATTTACAAATAATGACTTATTCCATGTTTTACCACCATCTGTAGTTTTAAACACACCACGCTCAGGATGTTCTCCCCAGGGTGAGCCAATTGCTGCTACATATACCGTATTTGGGTTATCTCTGTCTATAATAATTCTATGGATATTACGCGTTTTTTCGAGTCCCATAGATTTCCATGTTTTACCACCATCTAAACTTTTGTAGATTCCGTAGCCTCCATTCAAACTATTTCTAGGATTACCCTCGCCTGTTCCAACCCATATTACATCAGGATTACTTTGCTGAATGGCTATGGAACCAATACCTGCTGTTGGTTGATCATCAAAAATAGGTTTCCAGGCTATGCCACCACTCTCAGATTTCCATACGCCACCGGAAGCAGCACCTACATAAATAATATCAGGTTGGTTATTCACAACATCAATAGCTGTTATGCGTCCACTCATACCGGCTGGACCAATAGCACGAGGCTTCATGCCTTTTAGTTTTTTTATATCTAGTTGTTGTGCGCTTAACGCAGATGCAATTAAAAATACAAAGAAGGTTAGTTTTTTCATTTTTTGAAGGGATTTTAAAAAGTGCATCTAAAGTAATTTTAATTTTAAGAATATGCAATTTTTTATCATATAGACGTAACAATAATTGGAATTATAAGACTTATAAAATGCACTAATTTTTAGTATATTGCACTATAATATTTTGAATTTCGGTAAGCTATCCATGCATATAATCAAAACCAATAATTTTAAGGTTTTTTTTCTTAATCTATTACTCTTTACTTGTGTATTAGATGGTTTTACGCAGGCTGAAATTCCTCCACAACCTAAAGAACAGACAAGTGTTTATGACGGAGCCAAACTCTTAAGTGGTTATGAAAGAAAAGCATTAGAGCAGAAACTTATTAATTATGCAGATACTACATCGACACAAATTGTTGTAGCTACTGTAAAAACAATTAACGGAGAAGATATTGCACTTTATGCTGCTCAATGGGCACAAAAATGGGGAATAGGACAGGCAAATGAGGACAACGGAGTTTTTATATTAGTAGCGAAAAATGAAAGAAAACTAACGATAAGTACGGGTTATGGTGTTGAGCATTTACTAACAGATGCATTGTCAAAAAGAATTATTACTAATATAATTACTCCACAATTTAAGCAAGGAGATTTTTACGGAGGATTAGATAGAGGAACTTCGGCTATTATACAGGTGTTGAATGGTGAATATCAAGGAACTCCACATGATTCAAATAACGGAAGTGGTATTCCTATTATTTTTATCATTCTTTTTTTTATTATCCTAATAATTATACTTTCAAACCGTAATAAGGGTCGAGGAGGTCGTGGAGGTAGACGAAGAAACTCAGCTGCTGGCTCCTTGCTGGAAGCTATTATTTTGAGTAAGGCTGGTCGTGGTGGTTTTGGAGGTGGCGGCGGTTTTGGCGGTAGCTCTGGAGGCGGAAGCTTTGGTGGTGGCGGTTTTGGTGGTGGCTTCGGCGGCGGCGGCTTTGGAGGCGGCGGAGCCTCAGGAGGTTGGTAACTAGAGATGAAGAATATTATTTACATAATTAGCTCAATTTTATTGCTTTCGTGTGCCCAAAAGAAAAATGAAACTCAAGTAGAAGAAAAGGATCCCTATATTTTAGTTTTAGGAAATGCGCAAGACGCAGGTTATCCGCAAATTGCCTGTCAAAAAAATTGTTGTCAACGCGTTTACAAAAACCCGGAATACAAGCGATTGACAAGTTCTATTGCTGTTGTTGATCCTATTTCAAATGAGAGTTGGATTTTCGATGCAACACCCGATTTTTCTGTACAAACCAAATTACTGTCCAAACATTTAAAGAATGAAAAGAAATTGCCGGATGGCATATTCTTAACACATGGACATATAGGTCATTATACCGGTTTGATGTTCTTGGGTAGAGAAGCCTTAGGAGCCAAAAGTATACCCGTTTATGCCATGCCGAGAATGCAAGAATATTTAATTAAGAATGGACCTTGGAGTCAATTGGTTGAACTAGAAAATATAGATTTGAAACCTATCCGTAAAGATTCAGTAATTGTTTTGAATGAAAGAATATCAGTAACTCCGATTCTAGTACCACATCGAGATGAGTTTACAGAAACAGTAGGATATATGATCCATAATAATAACAAAAAGGTGCTATTTATTCCAGATATTGATAAATGGAATAAGTGGGATCGAAATATTATAGATTATATTAAAGAAGTTGATATTGCTTTATTAGATGCAACTTTCTTTAAAAATGGTGAAATCAATCGTGATATGAATGAAATTCCACATCCGTTTGCCGAAGAGAGCATGCAATTATTTAAAAACCTTTCCATAAAGGATAAACAAAAAATACATTTTATCCATTTCAATCATACTAATCCACTATTAATTGATGGTAGCGACGCTCAAAAAGCGGTATTAAAAGACGGATTCAAAATTGCTAAACAAGAAATTCAGATTCCTTTTTAGTTCCTATAATTTAGGGCAGGTTTTCTATCTCCTAAAAGTGGAATATATTTAAAATCTGCGCCTCTTTTCTTGTTAAATTCTTCTTTAGCTTTTGTAATCAACTTTTTATCAGAAAATAGATCAACTGCCGTTAATGCAAGTGTTTTTGCAGCTACCATCATACCTTTATTACCAATATCCGTACCACCCGCGGCAACCGCTTGCCAACTATGGGCTGGTGTTCCTGGAACCCAAGTAGCACTTCCCATACCAACAGTTGGTACAGCAAAACTTACATCTCCAACATCGGTAGAACCATAGGCTTTCCCAACTGTTTTATAAGGTTGAATGTTAATTGCTTTTTCTAAATTTACCTTTTTCTGTCCTAGACTAACCGCAATTTTATCGGCAAATGCTTTTTCTTCATTTGTATATTTTACGCCACCAACGGTCACTAAATTATCATACATTAATTTTTGCAGCGTGAGATTTGGTAGTAGTTCATGAGTGCCTCCAATCATTTCAAAGTCCATTGTTGTACCAGTACCAAGAGCAGCTCCTTTCGCAGCATTTATCATTCTATCAAAAATATCGATAACTACGTCACGCTTATTGTGTCGTGCATAATAATAAACCTCGGCAAAGTTAGGCACAACATTAGGCGCTTTTCCTCCTTGAGTAATGACATAATGTATCCGTGCTTCCTGTGGAATATGTTCGCGCATCATATTGACCATCATATTCATCGCTTCAACACCGTCTAAGGCAGATCTTCCTTTTTCAGGAGAGCCAGCTGCATGTGCTGAAACGCCATAAAATCTAAATTTGGCAGATTTGTTGGCTAAAGCTGCACCGGCATTAGCAGAATTTACAGAACTGGGATGCCAATGCAACGTGACATCTACATCATTAAATAAGCCTTCTCGAACTAGATATACCTTACCAGAACCACCTTCTTCTGCAGGACAACCATAAAAACGAATTGTTCCTTTTATCTTGTTTGCTTCTATCCAGTTTTTTACTTCTATCGCAGCAGCAACTGATGCAGTTCCAAATAAATGATGACCGCATGCATGTCCGGCTGCTTTACCAGCTGATTTTTTCTCGGTAATAGCTTGTTGTGACAAGCCAGGTAAGGCATCATATTCTCCTAGAATAGCAATTACAGGACTACCAGAACCATACTCGGCAATAAAAGCTGTTGGCATTCCAGCAACTCCTTTTTTGATGCTAAAGCCTGCATCGCTTAAAGTTTGCTGTAATAAAGCAACACTTTTTTCTTCCTGGTATCCCATTTCAGCTAAATTCCAAATGTTTTGAGCAATTGTGCTGTAAGTCGCTTTTTTAGAATCTAAATTTTTTAAAATATCTTTTTTATTTTTTTGCCCGAATAGGGAAAGGGAACAGCAAAATAGGACTATAAGAAAAGCTTTTTTATTCAAAATAAAGGGGTTTTACGTTGTGAGATTAAAGATATTAAATTATTTGTGAAATAAATTTTAAGGACAAAAAATAAAAGAATTATAGTTCCAGCAAGAACCCCTAGTAATACTTTATATTCAATCATTGGGAAAATTCTTCCAATTAGTATGATAATATTTTCCTGAGATATCATCAATACGTTGATAGGTATGTGCTCCAAAATAATCACGTTGGGCCTGAATTAAATTCGCCGAAGAACTTGCTTGTTTATATCCATTTAAAAAGTTTACAGAATCACTCAAACATGGAATAGGAATTTCATGCAAAATACAATTTGATACTATTTTATTAAGGGATGGTTTTAGATCTTTTACTCTAGAGATTATACTTTTACTTATTAAAATAGTGTCTGTTTCTTTTAGCGTTTCTGATAATTCTTCCATGAAAGAAGATCGAATGATGCAGCCGTTAGTCCAGATTCGTGCGATTTCAGCGAGATTTAGATTCCATAGATAAGTTTTTGATGCCTGATTTAATAATCTAAAACCTTGATGATGATTTATGATTCTTGCAAGTTGATAAGCTTTTAATAATTCATTGGGGTCAACATTAATTTTATTGGTTTTCTGACCATATAATTTGTTCATTTCAACACGTTCTTTTTTAAAAGATGAAATATAGCGTGCAAATAAAGCAGCTGGAATCATCGTATTTGGAACTCCCAGTTCGGCTGTAGCAATGGTGGTCCAGTTACCTGTTCCCTTGTTACCCGAAGTATCAAGAATTTTATCGATAAGCCAATCACTACCATCTTTTTTTCTAAGAATTTCTAAGGTAATTTCTAATAAGTAGCTATTTGATGTTGGTTTCCATGACTCTAGAATATTGGCTATTTTATCAGGATTTCTACCAGATTCTTTTAATATAAAATAGATTTCGGCGAGCAATTGCATTTCTGCATATTCGATACCGTTATGGACCATCTTTGTAAAATGACCGCTGCCACCTTCACCAATATAAGAACAGCAAGGAACGTTATTTTCATCTTTTGCGGCAATAGTTTCTAAAAACGGTTGCACTATTTTATAAGCAGTTTTATTACCGCCGGGCATAATTGAAGGTCCATTTAAAGCACCTTCTTCACCACCCGAAACTCCGACTCCGATAAAATTTAGCTTGTGTTTTTGTAAAGTATTTATTCTTCGCTGGGTATCATTATAATGAGAATTTCCGCCATCTACGATCACATCATTTTCAGATAATAAAGGGATCAAACTTTCAATAATAGTATCAACAGGTTTTCCGGCATTTACCATTAACAATATTTTGCGAGGTGATTGTAATGAATTTACAAAGGTCTCTAAATCATCAAAGGGTAAAGCAGAGGAAAGTTTTTGAAATTTATTTTTAAAGTTCAATGCTACATCAACTTCTAAGTCATCAACGTGCCGGTTAAATAATGACAAGGTGAAATGATTAGAAGCTAAATTTCTGGCAAGACTTTTTCCCATAACCCCTAATCCGATAAGACCAAATTCTGATTTGTCTGTCAATTCGTTCACAATTTTTTCTGTTATTTTCTCTGGAGAGTTTAAAACTTCAACAGAAATAGCCTCAATCGGAATTTCCAGAGTGTCAAACTGAGATTTCAATAATGATGATGGCATAAAATGATCTTCCCGCTGCTTTATTCTATTCAATATCTGTTCGAAGGACCCATTTAGAAAAATCCATTTTACATTAGCTTCAATGTTTTTTTTAAGAATGTCTCTATAGCCTTCCTTTAAGGCAGAACAGGCTATAATGCAAGAATTTTCTTTAATTTGATCTTTAGCCAATTCATTTAGTTTAACTAGCCAATCATAGCGATCATCATCGGTTAAGGCATGACCTTTAGCCATTTTTTTTACATTTTTTTCCGGGTGAAAATCATCACCGTCAAAAAAAGGAATTGATAGTTGTTGAGAGAGTAGCTTTCCGATGGTAGATTTGCCTACACCAGAAACACCCATGATAAATAATACTAATGGTTTCTTGAGGTACATTATTTAATGATCAAGAGATAAATATAAGTAATTTAAGAGAAAAGAAATTTATTTATTCATCCTCTAAAGAAAATATATCCTCGACAGACTTTTTAAATAATCGTGCAATTTTTAAGGCAAGCAGAGTTGACGGAACATATTTATTCTTTTCCATGGCGTTAATTGTTTGTCTGCTAACTCCAATAGCTACAGCTAAGTCTGCTTGAGTCATGTCGTGAATTGCTCGTTGTACTTTTATATTATTCTTCATAATTCAATGATTTATGCTTTAAGAAATTGAATCGAAAAATAAAGAATAGTAGTGGGGTAAACATGTTAAATACAAGCACATCAAAAAAAGTAAAATTATAAATGAAGATTATGGTGAATATGAGTATTGTATAATTAAAAATGATAGCCCAGACTAGAGAATCTTTTCTCAGTTTATAAATAAATTCATCTTCTACTTTTTCTTTAGTAAATCCAACAAACAAGCCGCCAATAATAATTGCCAAAGCCGCTAATTCATCTAAAATGCTATTTTCAATAATTTTAAAGAAACCATTTTCTTCTCTAAAAATAGCGTCGTCATTATGAATTGACATTACTTTAATAGTTAATGCATTTGATTCATAATCACTAAAGAATAAAAAGATACCGATAATAATTCCCAGAACAAAAAGTATCCAACCTATTGTTTTGTATTTATTGGGTAATAAATAATTAGTTTTCATAATAACTAGTTTATAATTATTTTTCAAATGTAAAGTATATTTTACATTTAGACAAGTCTATTTTACAAAAAGTTATTAAAACCATCTTTTTTCAAGTCACTGAAGAAGAAGAATAACACAAAAATAAGGATAGCCTACTTCTGTCTGAAATAGATAATAATAGGTACACCATAAAAATCAAAGATATCTCTCATTCTATTTTCTAAATAGCGTTTATAAGAATCTTTGACATATTGAGGTAAGTTA
>Ga0209344_10002000_pt1 | contig 24078 bp, 20 predicted proteins | sample Cruoilmetagenom6_FD_187293 | JGI IMG/M metagenome (GOLD analysis project Ga0209344, IMG submission 187293) | Oil polluted marine microbial communities from Coal Oil Point, Santa Barbara, California, USA - Santa Barbara Oil Seep Sample 6 (SPAdes)... | ecosystem: Environmental > Aquatic > Marine... | reverse complement strand
TCACGAATCACGAATCACGAATCACGAATCACGAATCACGAATCACGAATCACGAATCACGAATCACGAATCACGAATCACGAATCACGAATCACGAATCAGAACCAATACCCGTGAACCCACAACCCACAGCCCACCACCGAGAACCGAGACCTGACAACGAAATCCTCGTAAAAGCCGAAGGTCTATCCAAAAAGTTCTGTAAAGACCTTAAAACGAGCCTATGGTATGGAGTGAAAGATTTGGCTAGTGGTGTGACTGGTAATAAAAAAGACCGAGCGTTGCGCCCCAAGGAGTTTTGGGCGGTAAAAGACATTAATTTTGAGTTGCGTCGTGGGGAATGTTTGGGACTCATCGGGCATAACGGAGCTGGGAAATCTACACTGCTAAAAATACTCAACGGACTTATTAACCCCGATGCCGGCAAAGTAACCATTAAAGGTAGAGTAGGAGCGTTGATAGAACTGGGTGCCGGGTTTAACCCTATTTTAAGTGGCCGTGAAAACATATACAATAATGGGGCGGTGCTAGGGTTTAGTAAAAAAGAAATTGATGCGAAAGTTGAAGAAATAATCGATTTTGCTGAAATACGTGAATTTATTGATATGCCCGTACAAAACTACAGTAGCGGGATGAAAGTGCGTTTAGGGTTTGCGGTAGCGGCCCAAATGGAACCGGATGTATTAATTATTGATGAGGTGTTGGCGGTGGGAGATTTGGGATTTAGAATAAGATGTATGAATCGAATACAAGAATTAATGAAGAGCTGTTCTGTTATCTTTGTATCACATAGTATGGCACAAGTTAATATGGTTTGTACTTCCATTATTTTATTGGATAAAGGAATTATTGAGTATAGTGGAGATAATATAGGGAGGGGTATAGAACAATATTTGTCAAAATTTACATCAAACAATAAACAAATATTGTCTTCACACAATGTTTCTTTAATTAATGTGCATTTATTCTCTAATTCCAATGAATATGTAAATGAAGATTTAACAATAAATACTGGGGGAGAGTTAATAGTAGAAGGCGCACTAAACGTAGATGACTCAGTAAAACAAATAAAAATAAGATTGGGAATTTTCAATATCGAGCAACGATTAGTTGCAGAAATTGATACTGAACAAGACATTAAATTTTACCAAAATAGAAACGGGATAGTACGTTTTAAAGTAACTATAAGACATTTACACTTACGGTTTGGAAAATATACAATCCATTTACACGTAATAGATTATAATACTAAGAAAAAACTCTTACGCCATAGTGATGTTGCTACTTTCTTAGTGAAAAATACGTTAAATGTTGGTGCTGATTTTTTACTTCCCAGTCAATGGAAAGATTTTGATAATAATTAAGGAATTGTTTAAATAATATTTTATGAAAATAATAGCAGAGAGTGCTTTTAATCATAATGGATCATTAGAATATTTAAAGGAACTGGCGTTTTTAGCAGAGAAATCTGGAGCAGATTACTTTACGATGCAACTTATGCACGTTGATAGTTTTTGTACTACAGATTATAGCAAGTATCAGTTATATAAAGATACTGAATTTTCAAAACAAGAATGGTATGCGGTATTTGATTATTGTAAATCAATTAATTTAGCTTTCATACCTTGTGTTTTGGAAGAAACCTCTTTTAAATGGTCATATGACTATGGTTGTAGGTTGATGAAAATTCATGCAACTGATATTACAAATATAAACTTACTGAAATTAATTAAAGAGGCGGAAGATGTAAACATTATATTAGAAACTCAATGCGCCACACAGTTTGAAGTAGATTACGCAATAGAATATTTAGGGGTAGGGTGTATTGAGGCACTTTTTAGTGGCTATAGTAATTACCCCTCCGAGGTGGAAGACTTGAATTTGAATGTGTTAAATACCTTTGTTGAAAAATATAATTGTAAAGTTGGGTTTGCGGATCATTCCTTGGATACAAGGGAAATTCCTTTAATGATTTTGGCTAAGGGTGCTTCTTACCTTGAAAAGCACATTACAAAATCTCGAAATAATAGAAACCTTGATTGGCAGGTTTCACTTTATCCAGAAGAGTTTGCCTCAATGGTTTCAATAGTTAAACATTATAAAAAAGCATTAGGTACTGGAATAAAGCATCCAAGTGCAAACGAAAAAGTGTATCGTAATATAATGTACAAGAAAGTAATTGAGGGAAGTGAAAATCTTAAGCGTAGTGATGAAGGGTATTATCCTTTAGACCAAGAAATAGTAAGTTTTCAGAAGGATAAAGTTGTAGCCGCCTTAGTTGCTAGGTTGAAATCGCAAAGACTACCAAAAAAAGTATTTAGAAATTTTTGGAATGATAGTTTAATAATTGATTTATTTAATCGAATTAATAAATCAGATAAATTTAAAACAATATTAGCAACATCTACATTAGAAGAAGATGGTCCATTAGCTGATTTGTTTGCGCAAAAAGACTTTCCCGTTTATAGGGGTGATGCAATATCTGTTATTGATAGGCTCCTAAATTTGGCTTATACGGAAAAGGCAGGAGCAATATTTAGAGTTACTGGGGACAACCCTTTTACTGATCCAATACTGATGGAAAAAATGGTAGCGCTATATTTAGAAAATGACCTAGATTATGTAAAAATAAGTAATGTTCCATTTGGTGTAGGTGCAGAACTTTTTTCTACTAAATATTTATGGCAGTTGTACCGATCATTGGAAACAACAAAATTTTCAGAATATTTAACGTGGTACGTGTTAAAGGACAAGAATGTAAAAATGGGAGTTGTTGAAGTAGAAGCAGGTTATTCTAATCAAATGGTTAATCTTTCGGTTGATTACGAGGAGGATTTGGAAAGGTGTTTAAGTTTATTAAATAAAATTGACAAAAAACAATTTGTAGATATTGAATTAAAAGACGTTTTGTCAAACCTAGAAGACATGGGTAGTGTTGATCTGGATAAGGAGATTAAATTACCACAAGGGGAGAGTATTAAGTTATTAGACTACCTTAAAGCATTTAATGAAAAACAATATATTATTAGAAAAAAAATTATCCTTAATTAAAATATAAAATTAAGGAAATTGAGGACAAATCTTTTACTATCGTTCAATTATAAATACTAATGAATACTTTACTATCATTATTAACAATTTTTAAAAATGATTTAAGAATTAGCACTTATGATCTAATTATACTTTTTAATTGATTTTATAGATAAATAAAATATGAAAACGTCAAAAAAAATAATTCGAAAGATATTGCATTTGTCTATATATAAGGTTTATAGTTTTTTTATAAAGAAGAAGTCTAGAGAAAAGCCTAAAAAAAAACCTAAACACAATAATAATGGAACCTTGAGTATTGGAAAAAGTGAGAAGTATAATTTAACTTTAATTCATAACCCTAAAGCTGCAGGTACTTCACTAATGGATATTCTTGAAAGACCGATTTTTTATAACCATCAGCTTCCTTGCAGACGCTATAATAAAGAAGAATGGGAAAATAACAAGTTTTTGTTGGTTGTAAGACATCCTATTGATAGACTTGTAAGTGCTTTTTATTTTCACACTGGTGATTTTTATCAAGGAGGATACACGAAACTATTTCCTAACTTAAAAAGTATAACTTCATTGTATCAATATTTTAAATATTTTTCGGCGATAGAAAACACAATTACCCCACAATATAATTACACATTTTTACCGGGTTCAGATAAAAAAATTGATATTATTCTTAAGTTTGAAAATTTAGAAGGGGATTTATTGAACATTTTAAACATTCATTCTAAATTACCAAAAAAAAATATATCACCTAGATCTAAGAAACCAACTTTAACTAAAGAACAATTACAAATTATTCTTAGTTATTATAATGAAGATTTTAAAATGTTCAATTATTCTACTGAAAACTATCAAAAATATATAGATGTTATTTAGTAAACAATAATATTTTAAGTGTTTGATTAAATTAGAGTTTTTAAAGAAAAGGCACAATATAAAAGAATTATTTATGACATATATCATCGGCGAAATAGGTCAAAATCATAATGGATCAGTAGACCTTGCAAAATTATTGGTTGATGTTGCAGCTAGGCCGGTAAAGGAGGAGTTGTTTGGTCTTGAACTTCAACCCATGAATGCCGTTAAATTGACGAAACGCGACTTAAACGCTGAACTCTCTGCCTCTCAAATGGCAGCGCCTTACAACAGTATTCATTCCTTCGGAAAAACCTACGGGAAGCATCGTAAATTCCTTGAACTAAATGATGAACAACACCATGAAATATATTTGCATGCCAAAGCAAAGGGATTGGAGTTTGTAGAAACTTTATGTGCGATTGGGTGTTTGTCCTTGCTTAAATTATTTACGCCAGATCGTTTAAAAGTCGCAAGTCGAGATTTAACAAACATTCCTTTACTTACTGCTATGGCAGAAACAAAAATCCCAATAATTCTTTCTACTGGAATGGCTGGCGAAAAAGAATTGAATAAAGCTTTAGAGACAATAAGTGCAAAGCACAATAATATAAGTATTTTACATTGTGTATCTCAATACCCAACCGAACCAAAAAACACGAACTTAAATACAATCTCTTTTCTTCAAAAAAACTATTCAAAATATACCATTGGCTATTCAGATCATACCATCGGTATTTCAGCTCCAGTAGCTGCCATAGCCATGGGTGCAAAAATAATAGAAAAACATATTACCCTAGATCGAAAAATGAAAGGAACGGATCAAGCAGGATCTTTAGGTATTGATGGAATTAACAGAATGGTTAGGGATATACGGGTTATGGAAATGAGTTTAGGTAAAGAAGAACTATTTATAGACCCATCAGTAAATAAAGCAAAACATAAACTAGAGCGTTCTTTAGCCACAACTAGAGCTATTTATAAAGGTGAAAGAATAACAGAGGAAACTCTTCAATTATTATCTCCAGGAGATGGATTTAAATGGAGTGAGCGTGAAAAAATCATAGGAAAAATTTTAAAAAAAGATATTTTGAAGAATGAAGTAATTTATAAGGAAGACATAAATTAAAAGACTATGGTTCAGGTTTTTAAAAAAGGAATAATCTTGATGGCTGAAAAGTCAATTTATGCGCCAAATGTTGATGCTCTCAACAAATTTGAATGGAAAGAAATTATTGAAACATTCAATTTGGACTATTTAAGATATTATTCTTCTAAACTTGATTTTGATAACATTAAGTATTTCCCTGGACTTTTAGCAACATTGTTTTATCGAATCTCACGAAGGTTATTTTTAGCAGGAAAAGAAAAAGATGCTTTAGAGTTTTCATCATTAGGTTTTTTTTTAACTTCTATAGAACTATATTATTCTTCTGAAATAGGAAAAAGTTTTAAAATAAATCATGGAGCTGGTACTGTAGTTGGTTCAAGAACATATATTGGAGAAAGTGTAACCCTCCATCACAACATAACAATTGGTGAAAAAAACCAAGGAAGGGCGAAAATAATGAGTAATGTAATTATATACCCAGGGGCCATCGTTGTAGGTGATGTAACTATTGGCGAATCAAGTATCGTAGGTGCTAATGTTTTTATTGATAAAAGTTATTCTAATAATTCAATTATAGTTAAATGAAATTACCAAAATTAGTGATTACAGATATTGATGGTGTATGGACCGATGGTGGTATGTATTACGACCAGACGGGTAATGAATGGAAAAAATTTAATACCACAGATAGTGCAGGGATACTCTTTTGTAAATATTATGAAATACCAGTGGCTATTGTTACAGGAGAAGATACTAAAATAGTACAACGAAGAGCTGAAAAATTAAAAGCAGACTTTCTCTTTCAAGGTATAGCCGATAAGGTAGCGGTAGCTAAACAGCTTTGCGATCAATTGAACATCACATTATCGGAAGTTGCCTTTATTGGTGATGATATAGGCGATTATAAATTACTTAAATCTGTGGGTTACAGTGCTGCACCCGCAAATGCGCCTGATTATATAAAAGAGCAAGTTAAATTTGTTACAACAAAAAAAGGAGGCGAAGGAGCTTTTAGGGAATTTGTGGAATATTTGATTGGGATAGAATTAATTTCCTCATATCTCGAAAGCATTAAATAAAGAAAAAATATTGAATGTTTGAAAATAGAGAGGATTATATAAAGATTGTAGAAAAAGTTGAACAGCGATTGCAGGATTCTCTAGGTTCTTCTTTTGATTTTAATGTATGGTTTATTTTAAGGATACAGTTAAGTTACCAATTGCATTTATCCTACGCCAAAGGAAAACTAGTTAATCTATCTCATGCTTCAAATCACTATTTTAAATACCTCACCTTTAAGCAAACTTTAAAAAAAATTAAGGAATTAGTATTTCTAATTCCAAAATTATTAAAGTATCAATTCTTTACTTCATTTTCGAAAAAACAAATAATATTAGCAGGCTATAAAGCTCATAATAATGAAAGTGTTGATAATGATAATAACAAATATCTTTCTCCATTTGTTTTTGAATACCAAGATGAAAAACCCCTTTTGTATTATTTTGACTCTCTAGAAAAACAAAATGTTTCTTTTAATTATTTAAAACTCCTTATAAAGTGGTATACTCTTTTGTATCAGTTAAGAATCACTAAAAATTCAAAAAAGAAATTACTTGATTACGGGGGAAAAATAAACAGTGTTCTTGAGAAGGAAATACACAATTCATTTGAGGATTTGGATTACTTTCTTGCAGATAAAATAATTCAATATTTGGCTTATAAAGCAAGTTATAAAAAATGGCTTTGTAAATTAAAGCCTACCAAAATTATAAGCTATTGTTTTTATGACAATAAGGTTAATGCTTTATATAACGCAGCAAATCTACTAGATATAAAGACGAATGAATACCAGCATAGTGCTATTTCAGAACGTCATTTTGCGTATAGTAAATGGAATAATATTGATGCGATACAAAATCATTTTCCAAGTAGTTTTATGGTTTGGAATGAAAATGATGAAGAATTAATTGCTAAAAATTTTAAGGGCATTAAGTATGGGCCAAAAGTGGACGTTGTAGGTGTTTTGCATTTAAAAGTCCCTCCTATTATAAAATCTAATGAAAATAAATCTATTTTAATTTGCTTGCAGGGTATTTGGATGCCCAAATGGATGGAAAATTACATTCAAAAGGATACAAGTTATAATTGGTATATTCGATTGCATCCAAGATATCCCAACGATAAAGAAAAATTAGCAATTTTAGAAGGGTTAAGAAAACCGAATATTTTTTTAAAAGAAGCAAATATGCTTTTGCTAAACGAACTACTTCAAAAATCAAAGGTCTTGATTACCAATTTTTCAGGTGCAGCTTTAGAAGCTCATGTGATGGGGGTAGCGGTCATTATTTATGGAAAAGAAGGCAGGGAATCTTATAAAAGTTATATTGACAATAAAACCTTTAGATTTACAGATAATACAAATGAATTTGAAAAAGCACTCCAAAAATTAATATAATCAATAAAACTCTACGGCATAAATTTGCTTATATGTTTGTAATTTTAAAATCGAAGAGAAAAAATAAAAAAATATGACTCGATTTCTAAAGAAGCTAATTAAAAAAATGGTCTCCTACTCGGGTTATGAAATAAAATTGATTTCTAAAAAAAAACTACAAAAAAAAATTGTTTTATATCCAAATATTATAGAATCTGAAGTTTTTAACCCTTCCAAGATACCTAGCTCAAGTACTGTACAACATAGTAGACTGTCAAAGGATGTTTTGATTGGAGAACGAACTGTAATACATAAAGCTTCCCTTTTTGGGATGATAAATATTGGAAACAATACTACTATTAATGGTCCTGGAACAGAATTTCACGCTATAAAATCAAAAATAAGTATCGGTAATTTCTGCTCAATAGCAAGGCATACTGCCATACAAGACCATAATCACGATACAGAAAATATAACTACTTATTTTATAAGGCATCATTTTTTTAATGAAGAAAGGAAAGAAAGTGCTATATCAAAAGGAGATATACACATAGGAAATGATGTTTGGATTGGAACACAAAGCACTATTCTTTCAGGAGTTACAATAGGTGATGGAGCTGTTATTGCAGCAAATAGCGTGGTTACAAAAAATGTTCCACCGTATGCAATAGTAGGAGGCACACCTGCTAAAGTTTTAAAATATAGATTCTCTGAGGACATTATTAAGGAATTGCTACAGATTAAATGGGGGGACTGGAATGTTGAAAAAATTAAAAGAAACCAACAATTATTTTATGGTAAACTGACCCTTGATAAGCTCAAAAATATCATAGATTAAATGAAAATTGCTTTATATTCACACACAGGACATTTGGGAAATGGTGGTGCAAAATCATTATTGAGCATTGTTGATGCCTTGTCAACTAAACATAACTGTTTGGTAATAACACGAGATAAGGGGGCTTTAAATAAAGCATTGACAGATAAAAACATTCCCAACAAAGTTTTGCCTTATGTTTGGTCAAGTAATTTTGATAATATATTAAGTTTTAAAAAACCTAGAAAGAGCTTTAGATTAGTAGGCCATTGGGTGAAAGCTTTTTTTTTTAATAAAAGAGCACTAAAAAAGCATATACTTTATTTAAAAGACTTTAATCCTGAAGTTATATATACCAATACCTCTGTAATCAATATGGGTGCTCTTGTGGCAAAAGAATTGAAAATTCCCCATGTGTGGCATTTAAGGGAGTTTCAAACTGTAGATTCAAACTTAACACCTGATTTTGGATGGCGGTATTTTAAAAAAACGTTACGCAAAACAGATCTTATTATCGCCAACTCAAGGGCGCTCAAAAATTTTTATGGCCAGTATGTTGCTGAACATAAAATTAATGTGGTCCATAATGGTATTGAAACTCAGCATATAAGTATAAGCACGACAATCAATTCAGTATACGTATTTTTGATGGTTGGAACATTGATGAATATTAAAGGTCATGAAGAAGCAATTCTCGCAGCAAAAAAATTAGTTGATAAAGGGTATAATTTTAAAATTAATATCGTTGGAAGTGGTCCATTAAAGAAACATTTAAAAAAAATAATTTCAAAACTTAACTTACAGGAAATTGTGATTTTACACGGGCAAAAAACGCAAGTAGCGCACTTTTATAACACTGCAGATTGTTATTTAATGTGTTCAAGTTCAGAAGCCTTTGGCCGTGTAACAGTAGAAGCTATGCTGCACAAATTGCCTGTAATAGGAAAAATAGGTGTTTATAGTGCTACCAATGAAATTATTAGGGATACTATAGATGGACTATTGTATACTAATTTTGATGAATTGGTTTTGAAAATGGAACAACTAATACGAAACAATAAACGAGGAATGGCAATGGGCGAAGAAGGCTATAATAGAGCCGTCCAAAACTTTTCCTTAGCTAAAAGTGTCGAAAATATTAATCAAATTTTAATGAAGTTAGCCAATGATTAAATATGTGAAAAAATGGGCAAGAAAGAAAGTGGCCTCCATCTATGAAGAAAAGATTGGCACTTTCTTTTTTAAGCAAAAAGGGGTTTGCCCCTGTTGTGAGCAAAAGGTGATTTTTAAAACGCACAATCCTTGGTTAAGAGATCATTTTAGGTGTCGTAATTGCAGTTCCATACCACGCGAACGTGCTTTAATGCACACAATTAATAATGAATATCCAGATTGGCAAAATTTGAAGATTCATGAATCTTCTCCAGGAAAAAGAGGACACTCCCTTTTGATACAGGAAAAGGCAGCTCATTATACGGAAACTCAATTTTTTCCAAATGCCTTCCTAGGTTCGCTTGTGGAAGGCATTAGAAATGAAGATTTAGAAAATCAAACCTTTGGGGATTCAGTGTTTGATTTGGTAATTACATCAGATGTGATGGAGCATATTTATGAACCGGACAAAGCTTTTAAAGAGATTTATCGTACTTTAAAACCTGGCGGCGCACATATTTTTTCAGTTCCCATCATTAACAAGCACAATGCAACACAGCGATGGGCTAGCAAAGGAAAAGACGGAAACCCTGTTTTTCTATTTGAACCAGAATGGCACGGAAATCCAATAGATAAAAAAGGTTCACCTGTCACCATGCACTGGGGGTTTGATATTGTTGATTTTATAGAAGAGCATACTGGAGCTGAAACTAAGATTGTATATATTGATGATCTACACTATGGCATTCGAGCAGAATATATTGAAATTGTTGTAATGAAAAAAGTGTGATAAATGAAAAAAATTAGACCCATAGCCTTTGTATTACCCCAATTCCATCCAATTCCTGAAAACGATACTTGGTGGGGAAAAGGCTTTACAGAATGGACCAATGTTACTAAGGCAACACCGCTATTTGAAGGACATTACCAACCCCATTTACCTACCGACTTAGGTTTTTATGACTTAAGATTGCCCGAAGCCAGAAAAGCTCAGGCAGCTTTGGCAAAAGAATACGGAATCCATGGGTTTTGTTATTACCATTATTGGTTTAACGGAAAACGTCTCTTAGACCAACCCATAGATGGTATGCTAAAACAAAAGGATCTAGATATGCCATTTATGTTGTGTTGGGCCAATGAAAACTGGACAAGGCGTTGGGATGGAAGAGATAATGAAATTCTTATAAAACAAGATTATAGTAATGAAGACGATGCTACACATATACGTTGGCTATGCGAACATGTCTTTTCAGATAAACGCTATATTCGAATAAACGACAAACCGGTGTTTGTTATATATAGGCATGATTTATTTCCAGATATACAAAAAACTGTAAAAATTTGGCGAAACATAGCTATCAATGAATTTGGATATAAAGATTTATACCTCTGCACAACAGAAAGCTTTCACGACCGAACAGATCCTAAAAGCATCGAGTTTGAAGCCTCTATTGAATTTTCACCACATTCCGTGGTAAGTAAAAAACTAAAAAACAAAACCACCAAAAATGGTCTTATTAATAGGTTTATTAAAAAGAATAAAAAAAACAATACCATAAAATTTAGGGATTTTAAATTGGGGGTAGAACATATTATCAATAGAGATATTCCTGAGTACAAACTTTATAGAAGCGTTACACCATCTTGGGATAATACTGCCAGAAAAGGTGAGAATGCCATTGTTGCACTTGATAGCAGTCCCGAGTTATATGAATATTGGCTAAAAAATATTGTAACTTCATTCAAACCTTTTTCAAAAGAAGAGAACTTTGTTTTTATAAACGGCATGAACGAATGGGCAGAAGGAAATCACTTGGAGCCCTGCATTAAGTATGGAAGAGCTTATCTAGAAGCGACGCAAAAGGCACTGAGCAATATATAAAGAGCATGGCAAATCCATTGGTTTCAATAATAGTTCCAAATTATAACCACAAGGTATACTTACCCGAACGCTTAGATTCTATATTCAAGCAAACTTTTACGAATTATGAGGTTATTCTTCTTGATGATGCCTCAACAGATGGAAGCCAGGTTCTGTTAGAAAAATACCGTAATCATCCCAAAGTGGCACACCTAATTATAAACACTGAAAACTCGGGAGGTCCTTTTAAGCAATGGAAAAAGGGCATTGAATTGGCTAAGGGAAAGTATATTTGGATTGCTGAAAGCGATGATATTGCCAACGGGTTATTTTTAGAAGAAACAGTAAATTTTGCTGAGCCTAAAATGGACTTTGGATTGGTTTTCGTCACATCAAAAGTAATTAATGCCAAAGGCGAATTACAGGATAGAAAATTTAAACCATCGGGTAAAACTACTGGATTTACTATTAACTCTCCCGTTGATATTTCTAAGCATTTAATTAAAATGTTAGCTATTCTAAACGCCAGTGGTGTTTTGTTTAACTCAAATATTTTAAAGAATATTAATTTAAAAAAATTAGCTTCCTTTAAAAATACGGGTGACCGCTATGCATATATTCAAGTGGCTTTACAAGCTCCTCTATATTTTTTAGACAAACCCTTAAATAGTTATAGAAGCCACCCTTTAAATGTCACAAAAAGAAATAGGATAAATCATACGCTGTACTATGACCGATTGTCGATTATTGAAGAGGTTATTCCTATATTTGCTACGTATAAAGAAGCAGAAATAAACCTGAAAACCTTTTATTTTGAACAGGTAGTTATTTCTATAAAAGCCGGTTTTTATAATAAAGTAAATACTATCAATTTACTATTATACAAACATGGTTTGATACCCTTTAAGGAGTTTGTTCAATTGTATACTTTAACCTTATTTACTCGGTTATACAGTAATACATTTCCCTATCGAATCGGCAAGTTTTATGAAGGACGGTTTAAAGGGATCCGTATATTTAAATATTATAAAACAATATAGTTGCGCCAAAATACTTTTCACGTTTCCGTAATCATCCCCGCCTATAACGCAGCCGCTTTCCTAAAAAGAGCGGTTGAAAGTGCGTTACAACATTCTGAGGTAGCAGAGATAATTTTGATAGAAGATGGATCAAAAGACACTACTTGGCAGGTGTGCCAAAGATTACAAAAACAGCATGCTATTGTAAAACTTTTTCAGCATCCTAAAGCTCAAAACAAAGGGGTAGGTGCCTCCCGAAATTTGGGGATTAACAATGCCACAAAAGAGTTTGTCGCTTTTTTAGATGCCGATGATTATTATACATCCATACGCTTTGAAAAAGAAAAAGAAATTATTAAGAAGCATCCTGAGGCTGATGGGGTGTATGGCGCTATTGGTGTTGAATATTTAGATCTAGTGGGGGCAAAGACGTGGGAGGAAAAAGGGTTGGACGAAGAAACCTTGACCACCGTAAATAAGCCCATACCTTCAGAACATTTATTTGCGTTTTTGTCAAGTGTAAACAATCCGCATGACTATAAAGGATATTTTAGTATTGACGGCTTAACCCTAAAGCGCAGTGCTTTATTGGCTTTAAAAATACGATTTAACCCTTCGTTACGCTTACACCAAGACACCGTGTTTATTTGGCAGGTTTCTTATTATTTAAAACTGGTTACAGGAGAATTTGAAAAACCGATTGCTATACGTGGGGTGCACAGTGATAATCGATTTATTCATGCGACTAAAATGCATGATAGTAGAAGCAAACAATATAAAGTACTACGTGACTGGAGTTTTAAAGAAAACCTTCCTGAAAAAGTAAAAAAAAGATTTCAAAAAAAGTTTTTTGAACATAGCATGCGTTCCAAAAATAGCGGACAACTATTCTTTTTCTATATATACTTGCTTTTTACGGATTACCCCACCCGAAGCGATTTTAGAAAAAAGCAAATGAAGTTAGTTTGGAAACTATGGAAAAATAAAGTTTAAAAAAGGAAAAAGCATCACATAGATTGTTGAGGATTGACTTCATGTCTTCTCGGCTTCTCGATACGATTATAATAGCCCTTGGGGTCTATTATAATCACTCGAAGTGACAGGGTTCTCGATACACTCACTCGTGCCTCGTGAGCACTCGAACTGACTGGGTTCTCGATACTAATGGTAATCTCTTCCAGAGATTTCCATTCACTCGAACTGACGGGGTTCTCGATACAAATATAAAACGCTGGGGCGTTTTATATTCACTCGAACTGACAATGATCTGCGGTGTCAGTGCGAGTGATTTAGCCTGCCTGCAAGGCAAGTTAAATAGTATCGACAACCTAGTCAAACTTCTTTTTAGCCAACCCAGGCAACAACTCAAACTTTCCATCAATTAAAGCTTTCTTTTTAGCCTTAGACCATTTTTAATTTGTTTTTCTTTTTCAATTGCTTGGTTGATGTCTGTAAAGGTGGCGTGAAACGCTAAGGTTACCGGTCTTCTGTTATGGGTATAACTATCTTTATGAAAACCGCTTTGGTGTTGTTCTAATCGTTTTTCTAAGTTCGTGGTTACGCCTGTGTAGTACGTGTTGTCTGCACATTTTAGAATGTAGATGTAGGCGATTTTCATGAATTAAAGATAACGAGTTCTCGATACAAATGGTAATCTCTTCCAGCGATTGCCATTCACTCGAACTGACTGGGTTCTCGATACGATTATAATAGCCCTTGGGGTCTATTATAATCACTCGAACTGACAGGTTTTTGATACACTACGGTTAACACAGCGCAGGGCATTTTATGCTCTCGCTTTTAGAGTTTTTGGAAGTGATTCGTGATTGGTGGGGGTGGGGGTTACTTTTCTTTTTTTATTTTTTCTAATTGGTGTTGGGTTGCTTGCAGTTGTTCTTGTAATACCTGAATGGCTTTTTGGAGTTGGGAGCCAGATTCGTTAACGATTGTATTGGCTTCGGTGAGGGTTTTGATTTCTTTTTGTAAGTGGGAGAGGCGTTTTTTTAAGTGGTAGGGGGTGTGGGCTTCATTTACAAGTTGTTCTCCAGCTGTGCTGTGATTTATCATAGGTTCTTTTCCACATAATAACCAAGAAGGGTTAATCTCTGGACATTTACTGTATACTAGTTCAGCATCAAAGCTGTTTCTACTTTTCCAATTAGATAAAACCTGCGGTTTAATTCCTAAAAATTCAGCGAAGGCACTGTCTTTTTTAAAATTATAATGCTCTTTAATTCTATCTAACATCAGGGATTTATTCATTTTAATAAACTATTTGTGTATAAAATTTGTTTAATAAACAAAGTGTTTATATATTTGGTTTTCACTATAATAAAATGTTCAATTGGTTGGAACAGCTATTGTAATTTGTAAATATAATTAAAATGAAACAAACTTATAATGCAGAAATAATTAAGGTGCTTGCTAAAAAATACGAAATCTCTCCCCGCTATGTACGCTATTGTTTAAATGGTGACCGTACACCTTGTTTTGCAGAAAAAATTAAAAAGGATTATAAAAGTTGCGTCATAAAAATTCAAAAGGTACTAAATTCTTAATATAAACATAAAATTAAAAGGCCTATGCCATAAACCCTAGTTTACCATAAAAAAGACCCGCTCCAAAGTTTTGCACGACCGTGAGAGCAGGTCCATAGTTAAAAGAATGTATAATCAATTAACCCATGCAAAATTATGAAAAATAATTACAGGCGGCGCTATGTCTATACCGTAAGTATAGTGCTTTTACTCACCACCTCTTTGGTGGCACAAAACAACATACGTATCGGTACGGTAACCGATGCCCAAGGGCCCTTGGCCGGGGTGAACGTACTCGTAAAAAACACCCATCGCGGAACCACTACATCTTTGGAAGGTGCCTTTACCATACAAGCTAAGGCTACCGATAGTTTGGTGTTTTCATTTCTAGGCTATCTTCCTCAAACCATTGCAGTTGAGCAGCAGACAACCATTAATGTTATGCTGGTACAAGATGCTACTTCTCTTGATGAAGTTGTGCTTAATGCAGGGTACTATGATGTTACCGATAGGGAAAAGACGGGAAGTATTAGTAAAGTTACCGCTGAAGAAATAGAAAACCAGCCTGTCTCCAACCCCCTTGCTGCTATGCAGGGAAGAATGGCTGGCGTTAGTATTGTACAAAATACTGGTGTTCCTGGGGGTGGGTTTTCCATCCAGATACGCGGGCGCAATAGTATACGATCTGAGGGAAATGCCCCCCTTTACATTGTAGATGGAGTGCCGTATCCATCGAAATCTTTAGGAAACACTACAGTGTCTACCGTTTTTGGGAGTGTACCTGAAAGTCCGCTTAATGGGATTAACCCCAACGATATTGAGAGTATTGAGGTTTTAAAAGATGCAGATGCTACTGCCATTTATGGTTCACGGGGTGCGAATGGAGTGGTGCTTATTACGACTAAAAAAGGAAAAGCAGGCAAGACCACATTTAGTCTTAGCACCAGTACAGGGGTTGGCAGCCTCACCCGTACCATGGAACTGCTCCATACCAAGCAATATCTAGCTATGCGCCGGGAGGCTTTTGCGAATGATAACATTACAGAATATCCCTCTTATGAATATGATATAAATGGTACGTGGGATCAAGATCGATATACCGATTGGCAAAAAGAACTCATAGGCAAGACAGCTTATTACACGACTGCTAACGGCTCTGTGCAGGGTGGTGGGAAGCAAACCCAATTTTTGTTACGGGGTGGTTATGAAGAACAGACCACGGTATTTCCAGGAGATTTTAAATATAAAAAGGGGTCGGTACTAGTCAACCTAAACCATAGCACCCCAAATGACAGATTTAAGGTCCAGGTTAGCGGAAATTATGTATGGGACGACAACCACCTCCCTGCAGCGAATTTGGTGTATCAAGCCAGAACCCTAGCCCCCAATGCTCCTGAACTTTACACAGAGGATGGCGAATTGAATTGGGAAGATGGCACCTTTAACAATCCATTGGCAGCTTTAAATGCGACCTATCTTTCGCAGACCAATAATCTTATAGCCCATACAAATTTAGGTTATAGACTTTTTAAGGGGATGGAACTTAAAATGAACCTTGGTTATAACAAAAGCATTTTTGTGCAATCCCGAACAAACCCGAATACGGTTTTCAATCCTGAATACGGACTGGACAGTAGTATTTCCAGTATTACTTTACATACAGCAGATCGTAATTCATGGATATTGGAACCCCAAATAGATTACTCTAAAAATTTAGGAAAGTTGCGCATTTCATTATTGTTAGGAGGAAGTATACAACAGCAAACTTCAACTAAATTATTACAATTTGCCAGAGGATTTGCGAGTAATTCTTTGATCTATAACCCTGCAGCAGCCTCACAGATTAATGTGAACGGATATAGTGAAGAACTATATAGGTATCGTGCTCTATTTGGGCGTCTTAATTTTAATTGGGATCACACCTATATTGTAAATCTTACTGCCCGCCGTGATGGTTCTAGTAGGTTTGGGCCGGAAAACCAATATGCAACATTTGGTGCCGTAGGATCCGCTTGGATTTTTTCAGAAGAAGCGTTTATAAAGAATACGGTACCTTTTCTTACTCATGGAAAATTAAGGGGCAGCTATGGTACTACGGGTAATGACCAAATAGGGAATTATGGTTTTTTAAACACCTATTCTCCTAGTGGTTTATCGTATCAAGGTATTCAAGGGCTGCAGCCGGTACAACTATACAACCCAGATTATGGATGGGAAATCAATAAAAAATTGGAAGCTGCATTAGAATTGGGTTTTTTAAAAGATCGCATATCGATAGTTACTTCGTATTATCGCAATCGCTCCTCTAGCCAACTGGTGGGTATTCCCTTGCCAGGTACTACAGGTTTTTCGAGTGTTCAAGCGAATCTTGATGCTGTTGTGCAAAATACTGGAATAGAACTAGAGTTGGCAACCATTCCTATTCAACGGGAGCATTTTCAATGGAAAACGTTCTTCAATATCAGTTTTCCAGATAACAAACTACTTTCTTTTCCAAACCTAGAAGCCTCTACTTATGCCAATTCGTTGGTGATAGGGGAGCCTTTGGATATTAATTTATTATACAATTATACAGGGGTGGATACTGCGACTGGGCTGTTCACTTTTCAGGACGTTGATGGGGATGGAACCATAACTAAACCCAATGATTTAAAAACGGTGGCCTTTATGGGTCCTGAGTACTATGGTGGGTTTCAAAATTCGCTGACTTATAACAACTTCAATCTTGATTTTCTTTTCCAGTTTGTAAAGAAGAAAGGAAGAAATTATTTGGCCAATGGGGCTCTACCCGGTACTATGGCAAACCAGCCTATTGCTGTTTTGGATAGGTGGCAAGATAGTGGGGATCAATCCTCTTTGCAAGGTTTTTCGGCGGGTTATAATGATGACTCTTATAGGGCTTATATAAATTATTATGACAGCACAGGGTCAGTTGGTGACGCGTCATATATACGTTTGAAAAACATAGCACTTTCCTACACCATTCCCTCTTCACGAACCACGGGTATTGCGTGCCGAATTTTTGCTCAAGCCCAGAACGTATTGACTTTTACCAATTATGATGGGCCGGATCCCGAAACTGAAATTTATAATAATCTGCCCCCGCTGAAAATGTTCAGCACTGGCGTAGCATTCACATTTTAATTAAAATTATCATTATGAAAAATAACATATTAAAAACCTATACCCTGGGATCTTTTGTTTTCCCCATGTTTTTGTTATTAGGACTACTATCCTGTGAAAACTTGGAAATTGAAACCCCTGCTCATTTACTTACTGGCGAAACCCTTTTTACTGATACCAATACAGTGGAGGCTGCTATTTTAAGTATTTATGCCAATATGCGCGAGAAAGGTTTTTCCTCTGGCAGGACCCTGGGGTTGTCGAATCTTTTGGGGAATTATGCTGATGAGCTTGATTATTACAGTCCGAACAGGTTGGCTGAGGAACAGTTCTATAAGAATATTTTAAGTCCGGAGGACCTTACAGTAGCTGGAATGTGGGATGGAGCCTATAATAACATCTATGCTGCCAATGCCATTATTGAAGGAGTTGCAGGGTCGGACTACTTTACCGAAGATGAAAAAGATTTATTTACAGGCGAAGCTTTATTTATTAGGGCTTTTGTTCATTTTTACTTGGTAAATCTGTATGGGGACATCCCTTATATAACCACTACCGATTATATTGTAAACAGATCGGTTTCCCGACAGTCGGAGTTTCAAGTCTATGAAGCCATTATAGCCGATCTGTTGCGGGCCGAGGAGTTGCTTTTAGAGACCGATGCAAGTGGTGCCCATTTACGCCCCAATAGTTACACCGCATCTGCTTTGTTAGCACGTGTTTACCTATACCAGGGTAATTGGGGGCTTGCCCAAGAACGTGCTGCCCGGGTGATTGAGAACAATGGTTGGGAGCCGAACATTGAACAAGTTTTTCTTAAAACGAGTGCCTCAACCTTGTGGCAGTTTAGCCCGAACGAAGCAGGTATTCCTACATTAGAAGCTAGGACATTTATTGTGCAGACCACTCCACCTCCTGAAAGAGCTTTAAGTAATGCAGTTGTTGAAGATTTTGAAGATGGAGATCTTCGTTTTCAAGAGTGGGTTGGGACTATTAGTGATGGAAGCACGACATGGTATTATCCTTTTAAATATAAAATTGGGTTAGGTGCTACGAATACGGAGGAGTATTCCATTGTTTTTCGCATGGCCGAGCAGTATCTTATCCGTGCTGAGGCCCTTGCCAGAATGGGAGACCCAGTAGGAGCATTGGCCGATATCAACAAAATTCGCAATCGTGCCGGTTTGGCTGATATCACTGATACGACCGAGAAAGTATTATTGTTGGCGATTATACAAGAAAGACGCGTAGAATTGTTTACGGAACACGGCCATCGTTTTTTTGACCTAAAGCGAAACAGTCTTTTAGATGAGGTGCTGTTACCTATTAAGCCTGGGTGGAATACTACCGATGCTTTGTTGCCACTACCTCAAAAGGAGTTGGTTGCAAACCCCAACCTTCAACCCCAAAACCCTGGATATTGAGATGAACAACACCAAGAAGTACACAAAATTACTTTGGGTTAGCCTACGCGGAGTAATTTGTTTCATGTGGTTTTGTCTGGCTTGTCCCTTATGGGGGCAGGTCGACAAAATGAAGGACCTTACTCCTGATGACTATAAAAAATGGTACTCCATTTTAAACCATCAATTATCGGCTGATGGTAAATGGGTTTCTTATATGTTGCAGTACGAGCAACGTACGGACACTTTGGTGGTGCAGAGTACTTTAGATTCAACTACCTATTTCATACCCAATGGCAATAGGACAAATTTTTCAAAAAAGGGGGATTGGTTTTTTGCTCAGGATACAAATTCGAGGCTTTGGATTATAGATTTAGTAGGAAAAAAGTTAAAGAAAATAAACCATATTATAGACTATCAGCTTTCAGAGAATGGCGAATACCTTGCTTATAGCAAACGAACAGAACCAAAAGCAACAAATCTGGTTTTTCAAAGTTTGGGAGGTACCCATCAACGGATATTCCGACATGTAATGGAGTATGCTTTTGATCCTACATCAAATTATTTGGCAATTGCACAAAAAGAAGAAGGTAGATACAGTCTTTCCGTAATTAAGAATCTTGAATCTACTTTAGAAAAAGTTATTTTAAATAATAGCAACCCCTATTCGAATCTTTTGTGGAGTGAGGAAGGAAATAGTTTATCATTTCTTGAGCAGATAGGAGAGACCAATACGGTACATTGGATGAGAAATTTGGATCCGAGTACGCTTAGAACCTTTGATGTAGGTCAAAAGAAATTAAAAGTTTCTTCCAGCATTAGAAATGTACTGTTGTTTTCAGAAGATGGACAAAAACTCTTTTTTAAGGCTTCAGAATTATCAGAATCGATAGACCTAAGAAAAGAACCCTCTAATAACGTACAGGTTTGGAATACCAAAGATGAGCTGCTATACCCAGCCTATGAGCGATTGAAAACGGATCTGGTAAACCCTGCCTTGACCATCTGTTGGAATAGGGATGGAAGCTGGTATTATGTGGGGGACAAAGAAAATAGCCTCACCATGTTCGGTACCGATGCGGAATACGCGTATTCCTATAGCCAAAAGGAACAGCTATTGGCAAGTGTGGAAAGGGAGGAGCAATTAAGTATATACCAGTACAACACAGACACGGGTACCAGAAAATTGGTTTGGCAAAAACCAGTGGGAAGCGAATTTCAGTTATCTCCCTCTGGAAGGTATCTGGCCTATTTTATGGATGGAGACTGGTGGGTATATGATGCAAAAAATAGCCTTTATTCAAATATCACCTATGGTATGGATGTACAATTTTCTGATATGGAATATGATAAGGCAGGTATTCGGCCTTCTTATGGCCATCCTGGGTGGACAATGGATGAAAAGGAACTCATCCTTTATGATGCATATGATCTTTGGACTATTTCACCAGAAGGTAAAAATAAAAAGAGGATTACCAAAGGGAGGGAAGATAGGATCAAATACAGAATCTATGATCTTTTGGATTATTATTACGATAGTTCAACTTTCAGTTTTCAGAGCACAAAAATCTATAACATGGAAAACGGATTGGTTTTACATGGCCACGGTGCTGATGAAAAGACAGGCTATTTTAGATATAGTGAAGCTGAAGGCTCACGTAGTATTATATATAAAGATTGTTTTGTCTCTGGACTTCGAATGTCACGTGATAGAAAATCCTTAGTCTATATAGCAGAGCGTTTTGATAGTCCTCCAAAGCTAGTTTGTAGTACACTCAATGGATCGTCCAAGACTATTTTTAAGACCAACCCTCAACACTTTAATTATAATTGGGGGCATTCAGAGCTAGTCTATTTTAAGGAGCCAACGGGACGAACCTTAAAAGGTGTGCTTTTTTATCCAGCCAATTTTGATCCTAAAAATAAATACCCCATGATTACCTTCTATTATGAAACCTTGTCAAATAGGGTACACCACTACCAAAACCCCTCTTATTTTAATTCTGGGGGACCGAATGTTTCTAATTTTACAACTCAAGGCTACTTTGTATTTTATCCCGATATTGTTTTTGAAATTCCTGACCCAGGTATTTCTGCCGTTAACTGTATATTGGCAGGGGTGAATAACATGTTAAAACTTCCTTATATAGACAAAGATAGGTTAGGGGTGTTTGGGCATTCCTTTGGTGGGTATGAAACTTTGTTTCTTATTACCCAAACTGATATGTTTGCTACGGCAGTTGCTGCTGCTGGGGCAGGCAATATGCGGAGTTATTATTTGTCCATGGCTTGGCTTTGGAACCGACCGCAATCATGGCGCTTTGAAAAACAACAATGGCGTATGGGCGACACCTATTTTAATATCCCCGAGGCATACGAACGTAATTCGCCTATTAACTATGTTCAGAACGTTATCACTCCTTTGCTTAGTTGGGCAGGTAAAAAGGATACCAATGTAAATTGGGAACAACATTTGGAGTTTTTTATCGCTATGCGGAAATTAAAAAAAGAGCATATTATGGTGCTCTATGAGAATGAAGGGCATTCGCTGATGAATCCAGATAACCAGATTGATATGACCAATAAGCTTTTTGACTGGTATAATTATTATCTTAAGGGTTTCTCGCCCGCTGCTTGGATGACCCATACACATTAAAAAAGGCTGGCAAAACTTGCCAGCCTCTCACTAAACCTCCTCTTCTTTATAATCTAAATAGAGGAGTAGTACAGGAATTGCCAGAGGCATCATCCATTCCGTAGGCTATACCACCCGGTCCAGTACATTCCCAATTACCTGAAGTTTGGCATTGAACCTTGATATCACATGGTTCATGAGTGTTTACAAACCCATCAACTATTGTGGCTCTTTCTGGGCTTGCTTGGGTAGCAAATGCACCACCAATAGCCAAGGCGATTACCATTACAGGTATTAACGATTTATTCTTACTTGTTTTCATAATACTAACATTTTTAAGTAAAATTATGACCTACTCTTTTCTACAGGTTTTCGGTCTTATCCCTGTCACTGTACAGTATTTTCTTATTTTTTATATTTAAAATTCTCTTTTTTTAGGTTGTAACTAATTAAATAATTATCTACTAAAGCATAGAGTTTATGTCCGCTCACCACGAAATCCATTAATTTTTTTAAATTGTGGTGATATAGGTAAAAGCTGAAGGCGTAGCTATGGTTTTCTAAATTATATACATCAATAATAGATGCGTGTTTTAATACCTTTTTAGGTTCATACCTCCCTAGCCTGTCACTTTGAATAAAAAGATATTTACCATAAGTAGCTGCCAAGTGGTTTACAAATAAAGGATTGTTTCCCAGTTTTTGTTCGTTTCTGGATTTTATGGTGTGTACATTCAGTTGTGCAGTTGAAATTGTATCGATTGTACTACCATTATAATCTATTGAAAAATCTTTATTGGATACTAAAAATTTATTTCTATAGTAATACACATAAATTATTTTTTGTAATTGATTATTGTACAGTAATATGCCATCACTATCGAAAAAAAATTCTCCTTGTTTTTTTATAAGACCTGGAAAGGTGGTCGTGGTGGAAGGATCTCCTACTACAAGTCGCCCTAGAACATTTTCAAGATTTTTTGAATCAAAAGAGCGAATAGCGAAGGTGTTTCCTCCCATACTTTCTGCATTCATGAAACTCTTATTGTTTACTGAACAGGCTAAAAACGAATAGGTGAAAATATCTGTTTTTAATAAAGTGGGTGTACTGCCATCTATCAGGAAAATATGATTATCGTTAACAATAAAACGAGAAGGGCCCAGCGACTTGACTTTTGATTGTATTTGGATTTTATGCCATACAGTGTCTTTTAACTTATTATCTATACTCGTTAGTAGTAAAGAAGCTGTGTGGTTTCCTAAATATACACTGTCCGACGTTACACCTGCAAAATAATATGAGTTATACCCTACATCTAATTGACCATCTTTATTTGCTGGATGATGTGGATATCGTCTTTGAAAGGCATTGTTCCGATGTATTTCTTTTTCGGATACTATAAAGAGTACAGCAACCATTCCGATAGCCACAAAGGTAAGCAGACTCAATTGTATCAGTAATTTAGTTGTGCGTATGGAGTAGGTGCCAATTGCCAGTACGGCCAGTATGATAAAAACGGCATTAAACAACAGGTGCTGGTTCCAGCTTAACGCTTCTAGCACCCCACCACAGGAGCAAGGCACAAAATCGGCATAGTTTAAAATTATTATGATGTAGGCGGTAAAGAGCACCATTAGGAAAAAGAAAGCATACAAGCCTATTCTCCTAAACTTTGGAAGCATTAGGATAATAGAAATCAGCAATTCTGTGCCAGGTACCAACCACGAAACGATCTCTGCATAAGCACTGAACATTGGCGATTGAGCCAGTTGAATAGTAAAGGTTTCAAAGTCCAACAGCTTACTGACTGCGGCATAGGTAAACAGCAGGATAAAGAGATATGCAATGGCCTTACAGCCATGTTTATTAAATGAGGTTTTAAATAAGGTTAAGGAGAGCATTTTTTTTCTGTTTAACTGGTTTTACCCCTTCCGTCATCTTTGCTTCGCTCGATGCCACCTTCCCCTAATAAGGGAAGGAGTATTACCCCTTCCGTCATCTTTGCTTCGCTCGATGCCACCTTCCCCTAATAAGGGAAGGAGTATTACCCCTTCCGTCATCTTTGCTTCGCTCGATGCCACC
>Ga0209344_10001999_pt1 | contig 24094 bp, 23 predicted proteins | sample Cruoilmetagenom6_FD_187293 | JGI IMG/M metagenome (GOLD analysis project Ga0209344, IMG submission 187293) | Oil polluted marine microbial communities from Coal Oil Point, Santa Barbara, California, USA - Santa Barbara Oil Seep Sample 6 (SPAdes)... | ecosystem: Environmental > Aquatic > Marine... | reverse complement strand
TGTGGGGTGGTGGAGGGGGTTGAGCTGCTTGTCCAGCCGATGTCTGCGGGCGAGTTGTCGGGAGTGGGGTTTGTGGGGTGGGGTGTTTCGGGAAAGTTGTCGTGTGGGGGCTGTGAGGGCGTGAGAGGTGCCTGTCGAGTGGCCCAATAGGCGCCGGGGTGGACGTCAGGGTGGACGTCAGGGCGGGCATCAGGGTGGACGTCGGAGGGAATGTCGGGGTTTCTTTGCTGATCTGTCGAGGCGAAGTTGTTGTTGTGGGAGGCGGAGGAAATGTGTGCGTCGGTCCAGTGCGTATTGATTTTGTCGGAGAAATCTGTGGGGGAGTTTGCGTGAGAGGCCTGTTCCGAAAAGTAGTCCGAAGCGGGGAACTGTCGGTCAGGGAAAGAATGAGCGGGGGTCTGCTCTGGTTGGGCAGTGTGGCTATGTGAAAATTCTTGGTGTGGCACACTGGAGGAGGGGTGGAGGATATGGTCCGCCTGGAGATCGGTGCGTTCGGTCCATTGGTGATGGGACGGGTCATGCGTGATGCGTGGGGCTGCTTCGTCTTGCGTATTTGACGCATGACTACTTGTAAGGCTTAGAAACTGGGTGACCGTTTCGTTACCCTCGAGTGTGTCTTGTCCTCCATCGTCTTCAGTTGAAGGAGAAGGAGAAGGAGAAGGAGACCATAAGATTGTGAAATCGTCGTCCACAGGCGTTCCTCTCGTGTCCGTTGTCGCTCTCGATGACCGAAGTCACGGGGCTATGACTACGATGTCGCCTTCCTTGATGTCACCGGTTACTTGTACCCAACCGCCTCCGTAGAGTCCAGTTTCGACAGGTACTGGGACCGCCTTTTTTATGTTTCCACCGGGGGCCACTTCAACAGCAAATCCTCCTTGGTCTGCTGCAAAGACAGCTTGTATGGGAACAGCCAGCACTTTTTCTGCACGTTCCTTTTCAACTTTTACTGTGACAGGCACTTGATCGAGGTCCCCTGTCGTAGATTGGTTTGCCAGATCAACGTGCACTTCGATATAGGACCTCCCACTTTCCTCCCCCTGTCCGGGAGTTGTGCCGATCACGATCTGTCCCACCGAGGAGATTGTGCCGGTAATTGTGTCGCTGGCTGGGAGGCTGATGAGGACCTCTTCACCAATGGTGAAGAGTTTTTGTTCGAGGGCAGGAGCTCGTACGACGACTTCTCGGTTGTTGCTTGTGAGGGCAATGACGGGTGCGCCGGTTCTTACTCGATCTCCGATTTGTGCAAGATGGGCACCGATGCGTTGCGGACCAGAGAGAAATACGAAGCGCCCAATGTCAATCGTGCCTGTTTGAGAGTGCCCGACAGCGCTTTGCAGACGCTTTACGGCTTCGGCTGTGGCGGTAGTGAACGTCTCATCGACGGTCACCGCTCCTTTTGCGTAGCCAAGAGCGACCAAATTTTCTTCAAGTTGACGAATGTCCGGTCCCTTGCTGTTTTCTATGGAAAGCGGTCGCCAGGCCGGTTTTTTGCCATAGAGCAAGATGACAGACGAGTTGTCGATTTCGTAGAGGGTTTCTCCTTGGGCGACAAGGGAACCTTCGGTCGGTAGAGAGGTGACTGTTCCATTGCTGGAAGCAGTCACCCTCCGTTGATCGGCGAACCCCAGGATGGCAGGGAAATTTTTGCGTTCAACGAGGTCTCGTTGCTCGACTTTGGCAGTGCGCATGTTCGCAAGAACAGAGCTGTTCTCGTCGTCATTGTTGCGAGCAGCTGCGATGATGCTGATGCCTGCAACAATGCAGAGGCCCAGAAAAGCGGTACCCGCCCAGAGGAGGGTACGGTTTGTTTCTGGACGTGCGCTGTCTTCGCCCGCATCTGCCATTTGCCATCCTTTTTTTAGGCCGAAGTCTCACATGGGGGTTTGTAGGCCGCTTTCGTCGAGGCAGTCTTTCGCGGTAGCTCCAATGGCGGGGTCGCTTAAGTCAAGGTCTGGTTGCAGGGTTCCAGGATTGTTTGGGTCGGGGTCGGGAACATTGTACCCGTGCTCACGCATGCATCTGGCGAATTGTGCGTAATCCTCGAGAAACTCCTCGGCTTTCTCTTGTCCGCCAAAAACATCCAACATTTTTTCGGCTTCTTCTGTGCAGGCTTCGGCAGCTTGCTCGGCGCCAGGCATCTGGCTCAGCTCATTCATACTTTCTTGTAGACCGTTGCCCTCGAAACTTGGGTCTTTTATATCGATCCCCTGGTCTCGTAGACACTGGAAGAGATCAAGTGTGTTCTCTTCCATTTCGTTCATAATCATGTCTGCATTGCTGCTGCCACTGCTGCTACTGCTGCTACTGCTGTTATTGCTACTGCTGTTGTCATCGCTGTCGTCATCCCCGCCGCATGCCGCGAACAGAAGTGTCACAGAAACAAAAGCAGCAGCAGTTTTTTTACCAAATGACCGAGGTGATTTTAGACGCATCGGCGCTCCATCGTGGAGGGAGCCCGGTTTTTTTCGGAACTCCCGAACATTTTTTAATCTGACTTTTGCGTGAAAAATGGGATAAGCACTTGTTCCGATTTTTGGGGTATGCGGAACAAAAAAGCTGATTATCATGCCTGGAAGGCATTTCGGTTCCCATTTTCATGGCATTGTGGGAGGATGCCTTGTGCTTTATCCTTTTTCAGCAGTCTCCGACGTTTGTTTCTGAGTCGCGGGTCGGATTCCCTTTCTGTATTCATGGCATGCTCTGTTTCCGCGCAAATGTAAGTCCGCGTATGCAGGTTTTTCGCACAATTCTCGCATGAAGAGAGAAAAGATATTGGGGAAAAGAAAGCCGTAGTGACTGCGCTTGCGGGTTTCTCTCTCTATGCTCTGGCGAACGGAGGATGGGTATTGGCGGAAAGGCAACAAAGCTGGACCGGCAAGATGCGGATGACCTGAGGTGTTTTTTCTATGAGCGACACACCGGTCACGGTTCTCGTTGACTGTGACCCTGGGATTGATGACGCCCTTGCCCTTTTTGCCCTTGTGCAATGGGAAAAGGAGGGGCGAGTACGTTTTGAAGCGGTCTCCACAGTCTCTGGAAACCTTCCTCTTCGGTACACCGCGACAAATGCTGCTTTTGTTCTGGACAAGTCCGGCGCTGGAGATATTCCGGTGTACCTAGGGGCGGACCGGCCTCTTTCGCGGACTCATTTGCAGTTTGCCGAGAAGATCCACGGGCCGGATGGTCTCGGCGGAGTGTACGAAGAAGGGCACGTGGATCCGGACGAGACAGTGCATGGCGCTATAGAACTCGCCCGTCGCGTGCGAAAATCGGCAGAGCGATCGTCTGTCTGGATTCTTGCCCTGGGGCCTCTCACAAATTTGGCAATTGCCTTTGCGCTTGATCCAGGTCTGCCCGACCTCCTTGAAGGCGTGTTGGTGATGGGAGGTGCTTTTGGTGCTCCCGGCGGCAATACCACCCCCTGGGCCGAGTTCAATTTTGCTGTCGATCCAGAAGCAGTACGGCGCGTGTGTGTTTCAGGAGCGCGTATTTTTCTTATCCCACTTGATGTCACACATCAGGTGCCCTTTACCGAACGCGATTTGCAGCGTATCGAGACTCGCACCAAGTCCGGACGTTTTGCTTTGGGCCTCTTCCAAGCGGGCCTGCACCTTCAGCAGCGGCGGGGGGCACATGAGATGTATCTGCATGACGCATTAGCTGCTTCTGCCTTGATACTTCCGGATCTTTTTCAGTTTCATGAGTGTGAGATGGAAATCGGCTTGTGCGGAGACCTTGCCGGTGCGAGCCTGGTTCGTTCCCGGCGTCCTGGAGAAGAGATTCGCACAAACGTTTCTGTGGCCTTTGGCGTGGAGGTGTCGCGTGCGCGGAGTTTTCTTTTGCAGACCTGGGGGGGCGGGGGCGCTTCGGGTTTTTGAGACGTGCGTCTTGCCCGAAGCCGCGCGATCGGGCGTCTGAGATTTTCCTGTTCTCTCCCCCCATTGATACACGAGACCGGGATGCGGGCCTTGCCGGTTGACCATTTGCCTGGAGCCCACACAGGAGAGGAAGCAGCGTCGGTTTCGAAAGACTCCCGGCCAGGCTTCCCGGAAAACTCCCAGTACAAATGTGTTATATGGGTATGTTTGGGTTTTGTGGGAAACGGCAGCACAAGTGCACGGCGGAAGCGACGACACGAACAGCCGCACAAGGTGTCACAAAGGGCCTGTGGATTTGTCGATTTTTTCGGTAAGATGAGGTCTGTCCTGAGATTGCAGGATGACGCGTGTGCTTTCACCCTTTCCACGCGACACCTCCGCGAATTTTCTTTCCCAAAGAGTGGGCTGCATGTCATCGAATAAGCTGGTCATAAGTGGCGCGCGGCAACACAATCTAAAAGACATAGATCTTGTGCTTCCCCGGGACAAGATGATCGTGTTTACCGGCCTTTCCGGGTCTGGGAAGTCTTCTTTGGCATTTGACACGATCTATGCCGAGGGGCAGCGGCGTTATGTCGAATCTCTGTCCTCGTATGCCCGGCAATTTCTTGGTCAGATGGACAAGCCTGAAGTGGATTTCATTGAGGGATTGTCGCCTGCAATCTCGATTGACCAGAAGTCCACCAGTAGAAATCCTCGTTCAACCGTCGGAACAATCACTGAAGTATACGACTATATGCGTCTTCTCTACGCTCGGGTGGGGACGCCGCATTGTCCGTCGTGTGGGCAACCTGTGCACCGTCAAGCTCCCGAACAGATTGTGGACCGGATCCTGGAGATGCCGGAAGGCAGCAGGTTTGAAGTGCTTGCACCCGTTGTGCGGGGTCGGAAGGGTGAATACGAGGCCCTGCTCGAAGGCTTTGCAAAACAGGGTTTTGCCCGTGCCAAAGTCGACGGAGAACTGCTCGATTTGGCAGAGACACATCGTCTCGATCGTTACCACGCCCACACAATTGCAGTTGTGGTTGACCGCCTTGTGTTGCGTGACGGCATAAGGCGCCGTCTTACCGATTCGGTGGAAACAGCGCTCGAACTCGCAGAAGGTATCGTAGAAATTACGATCGTGCCCCGCACGCCTGCCCTGCAAGACAGCCGCCATGCCGAAAACCCGAACGCGAATACCGCGACTGCCACTACGGCTGCAGAGGATTCCGATCTGCCGGAAACACTGGTCTTCAGCCGGCATTTGGCTTGTGCCGACTGCGGACTTTCTTTCGAGGAGCTTGCTCCCCGCAATTTTTCTTTCAACTCCCCCTATGGTGCCTGCCCTACCTGTGATGGTCTAGGGACTCGCCACGAAGTTGACGAAGAGCTCGTTGTACCCGACCCTTCCCTTTCGCTCAGCGAAAACGCCTTGGCCCCTTGGTCCGGCCATATGGGGAAGTGGTGGCGTGGCATGCTGGAAGCCTTGGCGAAAGAGGTCGGTTTTTCTTTTACCGACCCGTGGGAGAAATTGTCCGCGCGGCACCGCAAGACAGTGCTGCATGGCCTGCCCAAGAAAACACTCGAAGTTTCTTATACCAACCGTTACGGTCGCAAGCGTGTCTTCCGCCGCCCCTATGAGGGAGTGGTTCCCTGGCTTCACCGTAGGCACGAAGAAGTCGACTCTGATGGGGCAAGAGATCAGGTTGAAGGCTACATGCGGCTTGTGGATTGTTCTGTTTGCGGAGGTGACCGTCTTTCTCCCGTCTCCCTTGCGGTCACGATTGCAGGAAAGAACATCGCGCAAGTGTGCCGTTTCGCTGTCGGGGAAACCCGGAGCTTTGTGGCCGAGCTCGTCCTGAACGATCGGGACGCGGCAATCGCGAGCGAGATCCGCAAAGAGATTGATGCCCGGTTGGGCTTTCTCGTGGACGTCGGTCTTGGCTACCTGACTTTGCACCGTGCGTCAGGCACGCTTTCCGGTGGGGAAGCCCAACGTATTCGCTTGGCAACCCAGATCGGATCTGGACTTGTGGGCGTGCTTTATATTCTGGACGAGCCCTCTATTGGGCTGCATCAACGTGACAACCGTCGCCTGATCAAGACGTTGGAACGCCTCTGTGCGATTGGAAATACCCTGATCGTGGTAGAGCATGACGAAGATACGATCAGAGCGGCGGACCATCTCGTTGATATTGGGCCTGGTGCCGGGGAAGAGGGAGGGGAGATCGTTGTCGCGGGTACGCTCGATGACCTCTTGACTTCCGAACGTTCTGTTACGGGTGCGTATCTTTCGGGTCGCCGCAAAATTCCTGTGACAGGGAAACGGCGCCCCGGGAATGGCAACTATCTTCTTGTACGCGGCGCCCGCGAGAACAACCTGGCCAATATCGATGTGACATTTCCTTTGGGGACATTCATTGCGGTTACAGGAGTGAGTGGGTCGGGCAAATCCAGTCTGGTGAACGATATTCTCGCGGTGGCACTGGCGCACCGTTTGCATCGCGCGAAGGCAGTGCCAGGGAAACACCGTTCTCTGGAGGGTGTTGAACATCTTGACAAGATAGTTGTCGTGGACCAGTCGCCGATTGGGCGTACCCCCCGCTCCAACCCTGCTACCTATACAGGCGTGTTCGATCATATTCGGAAGCTCTTTGCCCAGACACCTGAAGCAAAGGTACGCGGATATTTGCCTGGCAGGTTCAGCTTCAACAAAAAGGGTGGCCGTTGCGAGGCCTGCACCGGAGACGGCACCATCAAGATCGAAATGTTTTTTCTGCCTGACGTGTACGTCCCCTGCGAAGTCTGCGGGGGGGCACGCTACAACCGCGATACGTTGGAAGTGCTCTGGAAAGGCCACAACATCGCGCAGGTTCTCGCAATGCCTGTTGCAGACGCCTGCAACCTGTTCGCTTCCGTCCCGAAAATCTCCCGCCACCTGCAGACCTTGGTTGATGTGGGTCTCGGATACGTGCGGCTTGGACAGCCTGCCCCCACCCTTTCCGGCGGGGAAGCCCAGCGGGTAAAACTGGCATCGGAACTTTCGCGCCGTTCAACAGGACGCACCCTCTACGTGCTCGACGAACCGACCACTGGTCTGCATTTTGATGACGTCGCCAAGCTCCTTTTCGTCTTGGATCGGCTTGTGGAAAATGGCAACACAGTTCTCGTGATCGAGCACAACCTCGACGTTGTGAAAAGCGCCGATTGGATTATTGATCTTGGCCCAGAGGGAGGAGACGAAGGCGGGCGAATTGTGGCCGAAGGAACTCCTGAAGAAGTAGTGCAACACGAAATCAGTTATACAGGTGCTTTTTTACGCAAGTTGTTGGCGTAAAGAGAATCAAGATGACAGAGCGCTGACACCCGAAAAATGACTAAGATGCGAGGGATGCGCTGCTCATTTCGCTCGCCTTCCTTGGTACATCTTGTGCAGGCTATGGTGAAACCTCCCGACTTGTGGCGAGTAGCGGGCAAGGGTGAGAATAGGGTGGATCCTTGAGCAAAGCGGCTGCCATGCCTGCTTTCGCTGTCTTGCCGTGGCCTTCCTATTTTGTTATCGCCGCCGACTGTAGCGAGGGCATATGCCACGAAGTCTGAAAGCATTTTCCCCTACTCGAGTCTTTTTCATGCTGCTTCTTGTCGGCGTGCTCAGTAGTTGTGCCCAGAGTAATGCTTTGACCTTCCGTGCAACTGAAACTCCTTCGTCGACCACGCCGCTTTCGCCCGCGGAAACCAACCTCTTTGAGGAGACCGCAACAGAACAAGAGAAAGAAGAAGAAGCAGAAGCAGGCGAAGAAGAAGAGGCGACGGAAGAGAACGCAAAACAGCAGGTAGGAGCTGTTACTTCTATCTCTATAGGGAAGGTTGGATTCCAGGAGACTGTTTACTCCCCTGTTTTTAAGCGCATCGCAGGAGGCAATTTCGAGTGGGAGAACCTCATGATGATGACGCAACAGGGGAAAATCAAGGCCGCAAACGTCCAAGGAGACCCGGTCTTTGTTCTGGATCCAGCAGTCCTGGGTGTGTCTCCCTCCCAAGGACCAGCAGGACCCTATGTGCTGTGGAAACAATCGAATGATGTTGCCGTGATGGGTACGAACGCTCCATTGCCTGTCCTTCTCAAAGTGATGGAAGGCGTGATCATCGGAAAATACAAATAAGGTGGGGTACTGGCAAAGACGAAAGCACGGTCGCGCGCAAAGCCGGCAGGGAGAAGCGGACGGGGCAGACTGAAACTGCGAGGCCAGGACGGTTGGGGGGCTGGACCCCCGTCCAAGGAGGAGATCGGGGACGGCCAGGACCGGCCACGAGGCCTGGCCCAGTATGGCCGGAAGGGGGAGGAGTACGATTCCAGGACAGCCACGAGCAGGACGCTGACCAGAACGAAGAGACCGACCGTTCCCCTTGGGTGACGCACTGTTGGGGGAGAGGACAAGGAGAGAGGGACGGTTCGTGCACATGCAAACCAGTAGCATATGAGTGTGATCGGAACATGACAGATGAGGCGGGGGCAATTTGGGATCGTCATGCCGTCTGGTGGGCGGAGAACTTCACGCAAGGCGCTGATTCCGAGTACGAAGAGTGCTTGCTCCCTCTGCTTCGGGGGTTTACCCATCCCGCTGCAGGTCTGCGTGTGCTTGACGCCGGCTGCGGAGAGGGCCAAGTTGTCCGATTGCTTGCTGCGGAGGGAGCAAGCGTGATTGGGCTTGATGCCTCAGGGGAACAAGTGCGTAGGGCAGTTTTGCAAGAGAAACCCTTTGCTGCTCTTTCCTGTGGCAGCAAGGACAGCAAGGACAGAGCAGGGGAGGGGAGGAGCGGAGCACGGCCGCTGTATGTGCGGGGGGATGTCTGCCATGTGCCGTTTGCCTCGGCCACCTTTGATCTTGCTGTGGCTTTGCTCGTTTTGGACCATGTGCCTGACCTGGTCGCAGCGGTCAATGAGGTTTCCCGAGTTTTGCGGCCATCTGGGCGTTTTATAGTGTTTCTCAATCATCCACTTTTTCAGACACCTGACTCGGGATGGGTAGAAGACCATATCCTGGGCGAGTGCTATTGGCGTATCGGTCCCTATCTTGTGCAGTCCCTTTCTTATGAAGAGGTCGACGCTGGGGTTGTGTTGCCCTTTTGCCACCGCCCTCTCTCGATCTATGTGAACTGTGCGGCTGATGCCGGTTTTGTGTTGGAGCGCATGGCAGAACCTGCCCCGTCCCAGGGGTTCTTGGCGAATTCTCCGGAGCAGCCTATTGTCGCCGCGGTGCCTCGTCTTGCTGTGCTACTTTTCCGACGTTTGTCAGAATGAGAAGAGAATAAAAGGCTGAGGGGATGTGGCTGCTGCTGCGACACGGCGGGAAAAAGGCATTGGAGCAGGCGTGAAAAAAGTGGCGAGGTGTGGGAAGGCCTCAGGGTGAGCTGCAGAGATGAAGCTCGAGGCTCGGTCTCGCAGGACCCACGAGATTATTGCAGCTTATTTTTCCACCATGAAAAACCACTGTGGGGAAGACGCGCATCAGGAAGGATTGCAGTGATGATGAAAGGATGCTCCCTGACGCGTCTGGGGAGAGTGCGATGAAAGCTCCGACCCCAACTTAATTTCTACACTATTCTGACGCTTTTTTGCAAAACATATTTTTGTAGGATCTGCTACCACAGGACGCCACAACTTGCGCGGCCTTGGCACGACACTTGGTACGATAGTGGGAAAGAAATATCCTCGAAGACCTATCGTTCTACGAAAGTGATCCATCCAGGTGGGTTGGAGGTCAGGATGTACAAAGCAGCTGTGCGAGCCTTGATGAAACACGGGATCGGTCGGCTCAGCAGCGGCGATTTGAGCTTTTTGCTGCGGCTCGCTGCTCCCGACGCCAAGATCATCTTTCCGGGCGACAACTCATGGTCGAGCCTGCACCGTCCGGTAGAGAAGGGGCGTGATCCCCATGCCACACATCGCGGCCTCGATGAGTGCCAATCTTTTACCGACAGGTTGTGGCAGAAGGCCTCTAGCTCGTGATCGAAGACATTCTGGTCAATGGGCCACCTTGGAACACGCGTGTTGCTGTTTGTGCGCACGACTTCATTGCCGGTGACAGCGGAGACCTCTACAACAACCGGATCATTGCATTTCTGGAGATTCGGTGGGGTCGGCTTTGCCGCTGGGAGAACCAGGAGGACACCGAACGTGTCTCGTCATGGGATGACCGCAATCGGAAGTGAGATCTCGGCCCTTGTCAGTGATCGTTTTCGGTCGTGTGTGAACGAGCAGTCGCACTGCTCGTTCAGCTGCCTCTACGGCGACAGCGAGGAGCGTGGAGTTCTGAGTCGGTGCTGTCCTGCGGGTGGAACGTCAGCTTCGGCCAGGGGGAGGACCTCGATGCTTTTTGTGGTTCAGGGTTCGCGTGGATCTGTGGCGAGTCGCTGCAAGCAGTGGAGCTGTTCGGTGCAGTAGTCCCAATAGGGAGTACCTTCATCAAAGACCATGATCGGCCTTTTGGTTCCGTGTTTGCCGTGCCCGTAGAACAGATCCTTCCCCTGTCGGGATTTTACAGGGGAAGACTTCACCCAGAGCTTTGGGCACATTCGGTTCGGGCGTTGAGGGAGGTTTTCGTGTGCCTGCAAAGATCGCCGGAGGAAGACTGTAACAAGAGGATGTGCGGAGGGGGTCTCTGATTTTAGTCTGCTCTATAGTTCTGTCTGGTATGCAAGACTTGACGCCAGCGTTGCATCGTGTGTTCTCGAGAGTCGAGCCATTGGGACTCTGCCTGTGAGGAGGATATGCTGCCCCTCGTCGTGTCTGCCCAAGTGCGGAAGATGTCTCCCCAGAAGTCAGTGTCTCCCAGCGCGTTTGCCATACGCTCGGATTGGGCGAGATTCGCTGTGAGCATTTTTCTATCTTTTGTGTGGGCGGCGTGAAAAACGAGCCCAGTGAGAAGCCGGCCTTTGCCTGTGCGTGTCCCGCTTGCTTTGCAAAGACGTTCCGCGGTCTGCAACGACTGCTCTACGACCAGGGCCGGTTTGGTTCCGGTATTGGCAATAGCGAGGGCTGTGTGGGCGCGGAACTCGTCGATTTTGTTGCCGTCTTGTCGGGTGCGTTCGATTGCTTTGTGGGCAATATGGCGGCCGGCTTGTGGGCGGATCCAGCATAGGGTTTCGGCGAGTTGTGTAAGCGCACGACCCTCAAGGCCACGTGCTTCACTTTGTTTTGCATAGTGAAGGGCTTGCGTGTAAGCCTTTTCGGCTTCATCAAAACGGGCATTTACTCGGTAAACATCACCTTGTAAAAGAAACTTACGAATATCAAGACAAGATCCTGTTGAAGCTGGAATCATGCAGAGAGTCTGTAAGACTTCCCGGAAACGCCCCTCTGACCCATAAGCCAAATAAGACCGCCAATAACAGGCTTGTTTCGCGTAAAGAGTGTCCTCCGCGGCAAGAATCTCATAGTTTATTTTTGCGAATTCCGTAAGGCCGAGTTCCTCTTCTGTCATTGTCTTGTGTAAACGAAAAAAAGACCGTGCTTCTGGAGAAAGAAGCGGAGAACGAATCGCGTCGGATAAATCGGCTACCGCATTTTCGATGGGACCACACCTCGTGGCGCGCACACCACGCAACCCTTGTGCGAGAGCTGCGATCGAGGTTTTGCTGTTGAGTGTTTCTTCGTCGAACTCGAATGCACTGAACATGCCTGCTTGGGCGAGACGATCCGCGAAGTCAAGAAAACGGTCTGCTGCGATGTCGAATCGGGCGCCGTCACTGCAAAGGTGAGAAAAGCTTTGCGCGAGATCTTCCAGGTTGGTTTGCTCCAACTCGGAGAGCTTGGCGGTAAAATCGCGTGCAAGTTTACCGATGGTCTCTGGTGCATCCTGCGTTTTCTTCGACGGCATTTTGTCAGTCTGAGAAGAACTGTGGGAAGAAATATACCTGATCCATGTGGTAATCCAGCCGTCTCGAAACCAAAATGGTTGAGACGATACGATCACGTCCGGATGAGGCATGGGGAGCTTGGTGTGCCCTTCATGAAACCATTGCCTGATGGTCGTGGGATCACGACCAACGGTAAGTGCAATATCGACAATGCCGATAAGGGTCTCGTCAGGTGGGCGAACCTCGTTCGGAGTCGGGGGCCAACCGTCGATGTCGCCTCTTCCCTTGATCGGGCTTTCCTCAGACTTTGCGCGCGAGAAAGCAGGGGGTTATAAACTGTCACTTCTTTCTACGTTCTACAGAGAAGATTCCCTTTTTTCCTTCCTAATTTTTTTGTAGCAAGAAGCGCACATGTGGGAAAAATCTTTGAGAGTATTCTTCTCCGATAAGATGAAGAGCGATCCGCACGGATCTTTTCTCGATTATCCTGATTTCGATTTTGATCTGGCAGGAGCCGAACCATCAATGGCCGATCTCGTTCTTATCCGACACGGACAGTCTGTATGGAATCAACAGAACCTCTTTACAGGTTGGGTTGATTGCCCTCTTTCAGAAAAAGGAGAAGATGAAGCCCGTGCCGCAGGACAATCCCTGAAAGGGAAACAAGATTTCAATCTTGTTTTCACATCAACTTTGGGACGGGCGATACAAACGGCGGAGCTACTTCTCCAAGAAATGGGTGTGAACGCACAAGAAACTGTGCGTTCCTGGGAAATCAACGAACGCTATTACGGGCGCCTCACCGGAAAAAACAAAGACAAAGCCCGCGAAGAATTTGGTGCCGACCAAGTACATATTTGGCGGCGCTCCTACGATATCGCCGCACCAGGCGCCGAGTCACTGGCCGACACCGCAGCCCGTGCCGTCCCTTATTTCGTCGAACACATCCTCCCACGCGTGCAAGAAGGCCGAAAAGTTCTCGTCTCCGCGCACGGCAACTCCCTCCGTTCCATTGTCATGCACCTCGAAGGCCTCTCCCAAGACCAAGTCGTATCTCTCGAGATCGCAACAGGCGATCCCCTCTTCTACAACCTCGATGGCGACAAGCTCATCCGGCAATAGGGCGCGAGGCGGGATCGCGCCCGGTCCGGAGACTGAGCGCGACGGAACCTGACTGCTCCGAACATGCGAACGTCAAAGTTTCAATCCTCGCCCAGTCCGGAGACTGGACGCGCGGAGTAGCTTCCTAATTGTCGGTACGCGTTGATGTAAGACGCGACATCATGGCGGCGGTCCTCGGTTCGCTGCGCAAGTGTCCCTACGTCCACGCAGCGTGCGGCCGCGGTGCCGGGCAGCTGCTTGGCTGTGGCGAGCGCTGTTGTTGCTGCGGTTCCGGTGGCTGCGTATTGACGTTGCAATAGTTCCTTGGCTTTGGCGGACCAGGGAAGCAACTCGGTGTCGAGTACAAGCCAATCGGTTTCGAGTGTGTTCCACCATCGGGCGGCAGTTGCCGCGCTGCGCACGCGTGCCAGGATGTCCTTGCGGATGTCCTTGCTGGTGTCCTTGCTGATTGCCTGGTCGTTGAAGAAAGGCCGGCCGGTGCGGGTCACGATGACCCCGGCAGCGTTGTTGGTGATGCCGAATTGCCGGTTTGCGGTTGCGGTGTCCTTGGCGAAGATCAGGACTGCCCGTGAGCCCATGTGCTTCTCTTCGCAGATAACCTTGCTGATGCCGGTGTTTCGGAAGTAGTCGAACGCTTGGTCGGGGTGTTCGAGGTAGTCGGTTCGGTCGCTTGTGGCAACCGGCGCCATTGTTGGGGGGAGATGGATGAGCCGGCGTGGGTCGGTGGCGAAGCGGTTCATTACTTCGGTTCAGGCCGCGTTGACTCGCGACTTTGAGGCACTGATCGATAGGAAATACGATGGTACGGGAATTGATCTTGCAGGTCGAGCCTGGCTAATCCGCGCGAGTTGGCGTGAGGCGATCGGGCCGTGTTTTTGGCTTTGCCTTTGGCGGGAATTATGCGGTTTATCTGGGAGTCGCAGCGCACAGTCTGTCTCGCGGCAAGTGTGGCCTGGTGTTCAGGGACTCAGCTTCGTGGCAAAGAGGGCCGAGACCGGATATGGGGCTGAATGGCCTGGTGTCCGGTTGCCGTAGCAAAGTGCGTTCCGGAGACGATCCTTGGCAACGTCACCACGGTTTCCAACGTTTCAACCGTCTCCAACGTCTCAAAATCCGGGATATGCGGGGGCTCCATACGCCATTGGACTCGTGTGCAAGTAGCTCTCCTGTGTGCGGGCTTTGGTCTGGTTTCCTGCTTCAACTCTCTGTAAATGACCGCAATTGCGGTCATTTACAGAGTAGGTTTTCGGGGTTTTCGCTGGTTTTTTGCTTGTGCTCAGGTGATGGCGAGCATGCGCTCCAATGCGGTGCGTGCCCATCGGGTGGTATCGGGATCAACACGGATCTCGTTTACGATTTGGTCTGCTTGCAGGTGCTCCAGTGTCCAGGCCAGATGCGAAGGGTCGATACGGGCCATTGTGGAACAAGGGCAGGAGACCGGGTCGAGTGAGAAGACTTGCTTGTCGGGGTGCTCTTGCGCAAGACGGTGCACAAGGTGGATCTCGGTTCCCACTCCCCAGGAGGTGCCGGCAGGGGCTGTGGCAATCGCTTTTATGATTGCCTCGGTGGAGCCTGCCTGGTCGGCGGCGCAGACCACTTCATGTGCACACTCTGGATGGACAATGATGTGTACGTCTGGATTTTTCTGCCGTGCTTCCTCTATTTGTGCAACACGAAATCGCTGATGGATGCTGCAATGGCCACGCCACAAAAGAAAAGTTGCCTCTTTGATCTCGCGTTCTTCGAGGCCGCCATTTTCTGCCCGCGGGTTCCATACGACACAGTCTTTGGTCGAGAAACCGAGATTCACCGCGGTGTTCCGTCCAAGGTGTTGGTCGGGGAAGAAAAGCACTTTCTCTGCCTTGCGAGTATGAAAGGCCCAGCGAAGTATTGCCTCCGCGTTTGAGGAGGTACACACAGCACCGCCGTGTTCTCCAACGAAAGCCTTGAGCGCAGCAGAAGAGTTCATATAGGTGATTGGCACAATATGCTCTGTGCCACAGATTGCCGAGAGGTCATCCCAAGCATCAAGTACCTGGTCTTCGTTTGCCATGTCGGCCATGGAACATCCTGCGTTCAGGTCAGGCAGCATGACATGCTGATTGTCGCCTGTGAGGATGTCCGCGGACTCTGCCATAAAATGTACGCCACAGAAAACAATATATTTTGCTGCGGGATGGTCAGCGGCGAAACGAGCGAGCTTGAAAGAGTCGCCGCGGGCGTCCGCCCATTGGATGACATCATCTCGCTGATAGTGGTGCCCGAGGATGACGAGATTGCTCCCGAGGGACTGTTTGGCTTCTTGAATGCGCTCTTCCAAGTCTGCTGGAAGAGCAGCGGTATAGGTTTCTGGTAGCGGCGTCTGCAAGCGCAGCGCAATGGTTGACATCGCGGTTTTCTCCCCTATGGCGCCCCGATTGTCAGATACGCGTTTATCTCGCACGATGGTGCGGAGTTCCTCTCCTGCGATTGTGCTGTTGCAACGGAGAGGAACGCGTTATAGACATGACCGGTGGGAAGCTGTCTGGCAAGCGACCCACGGGGATGTCGGCCTCGGGACGGACTTGGCAGCTCAAGGCCAGACTTGGCTGTTGCCTTTATTTTACGAAAATTTTTGCGTTTTGTCCTGGGAAAAGGGTTGAAAAGCCAGATTCTAGGAGGATGCTGGAAGGCCTCTCCCAAAGTACTTCCGCTTTTTCTTTTCTCTTGCCGTTTTCTGTCGGGACAACGCAGGCCCCTGATTTTCCAGGAGCCGGGGCAGTCTGGGTTGAGGGGAGTTGGGGGGGCTGCCCGGGCCGGGGATTGCCTCAGGTGGTAAAGGGACTCGTTGCTTGCGGGAGTTTTACAGAGGGACCTTTGAGGCTGAGGAGCTTCTGTCTGGAAGACCCGCAAGCTGCTTGTTTTTTGCCGGGTTTGTGGCTTTGTTTTGTGCCCATCGGGTGGCAAGTAAGCCGTACCCGATGGTCATGCTTCCCCAGAGGAGGACGTTTCCTGTAAGGGAGATTTCACGGAACTGCCAGATGAGATCGGCAGGCACGTTGATGGGGTCGTCATTTGGTGGGAGGAAGATGAGCAACAGAGTGAGGGGCACAAGAAAACTGGCCGCTGTGACAATCTGTCGTACATGTTCCGTGATATTTCTCTGCTCCAACTGTCGTTTCACCATGTCGGTGCAGATGAATAGGGTGAAAGTCGCGAGGATGAGAATCAAATATAAACTTTGACGCTGACCCGATGTGGCTGGGTCGCCAACTGCCGGTGGATTCGGGGGATATTTGAACCAGGGAACGAGGACGAAGCCCGTAAAAAGCAGGATCCCTGTGAGACGGGCTTTCTGCCAAGGGGTGGTTGGGGCGCGTAGCGCACCATGGACAACACCAAAGATTGTCCCGAAGGCGGCTCCTGTAAAGGCAAGTGCCGAAAAGAGCCCAATGCCTTTTTGCACGGACCGGCTGACTGCCGGGTCGTCTTCGCTGTTGAGCCCACTGTCGTTTGCGAGACCGGTTTGCGCTGCAGCTTCTTCGAGGGCAATTGCCTCTTCGAGCCGGGGTTCTCCCGCCAGGTTAAGATAGATCGCAGCAAGAAGACCCGCGAGAAAACCTACGGTTATTCCTATTGCAACCGCGCGAGAAGGTTTCATTTGTATGACCTGGGTGCGTTCTTCTTGACCTGTCAGTGGCAGGGAACGCCAATAAAGTGACGGCCATCATGAAAGAACTCGTGCAGAAAGTTGCTTGTGCCGGCGCTTGAAGACCCGATCATATTGAGAAACTGACTGTTCTCAAAGGTCACGAGGGCAAGGACTACAACAGCAAGTGCGAGTGCCGACCATTGCCATCTGGGAAGATCCCAAGAAGAACCTTCGAGAGTGGGATACTGCGTGGTAGTCATAAGTTTTCCTCTCCATCCGCGTGGAATGGTCTCTGGCTCTCATCTGCCGCATGGTTCTTGGTTCCCCTGAGAACTGTCTGACGACCTTTCGGCGACCTTTCCTGGGGAACTCCATGCAGTAACCGCTCTAGTAGCGCGAAGCACTGGACCCTTCGCTTAAGGAGATCTGGCTAAAGCGAGACAGGTTTCTTGAGACGCGGAGAGAACTTGCGTTTCCCACCTCTTTGTTACCCATCGCACGCCTTCCACAGTGGCGGGACCGCACCGGAATCACACCGGTTTTCCCTTAAGCGACTCTTTTACCATAGCAAAGAAGTTTGTAACTTGTTGGGAAATGCAAAAACCTATACACCCGAGTCTGCTGTCTTCAACGAGAAAACGAGAAAACGAGAAAACAGTGGGACAACGGTGAGATAACAGTGGGACAACGGTGAGACAACAGTGGGACAACAGTGGGAAAACGGTGAGATAACAGTGAGATAACGAGAATTTACTCGATCAGGAAAAGGGGCGATCCTGCTGCTCGGCCCTGCTTCCCTCAGCCCCGTTCCCGCGTGTTCCCCTGATGCACTCCCCGGTGTACTCCTCGAGAACGACCCAGGTTTCCCCATGTTTTCCCACTGTTATCCCACGCGTTGTCCCGTGTGTTGGAGGTTGGTCGTTTTTTGCTGGTTAATCTGGATTGCCGATATTGTTGAGAGTTCCGAAAGGTCTTGTTCTATCGCTTCTCGCGTGTCGACGAAAAAACGTTGCGAGATCCAACGATTTTTGTTGTCCGGTCCCAGCGGATGTTTGCTTGCTTGTCGTTTCCGAGTGCACTTGCGGTGTGACCGGGGGCGTAGTCGGGGAGGAGGTGTGAGAAGGCAGCGAATACATGGCCGGGACTGCAAGCATTCTGTGTGATGGTGAGTGCCCTGTGAGGATCCCCTTGCTTTTTCGTGGTTTCTGAGGCTGTTTTTGCTGTTGCCAAGTTGTGTGAGGGCGCCGGCGGTTTTGCAGTGGTCGGGGCTGATTCCGGGGACTGTGTGTGGTCGTAGGGATCGTGCCGGTGTGTGTGGTCGTAGGATAAAGAGTGTTATGAAGCGTCCCGATGTTCCTATTCCTACGGGGCCTGGAGTGTACCTGTTCAAGGACAGTGTGGGCCGGGTTCTCTATGTGGGGAAAGCTAAATCTTTGCGTAGCCGGCTTGGTGGGTATTTCCAGGATTCTGCGCGGCTTCCACCCAAGACAGTCGCTCTTTTGCAGGCGGCGGCAGATGTGGAATGGGTGCTTGCGCAGAATGAGGTTTCTGCGCTCATGCTGGAGTATTCCTTTATCAAGGAACATCGCCCGCGGTTCAATATCCGTCTGAAGGATGACAAGAGTTATCCCTACCTTGCATTGACGGTCAATCAGGAGTGGCCGCGTCCCATGGTGGTGCGGGGGCGCAAGCGGAAGGGGGTGCGGTATTTTGGACCGTATCCGCAGGCGTATGCGATCCGGGACACGCTTGACTCTCTCCTGCGTCCTTTTCCTTTGCGCACTTGTAGTGATGTGAAGTTTCGCCGGCATGCCCGGATGGAGCGGCCCTGTCTTTTTTATCATATAGACCGTTGTTGTGGTCCGTGTGTGGGGCGAGTGGGTAAAGAGGATTATGACCTTCTTGTGGAGGAGATGACGAGTGTGCTTTCCGGCCGGGCGAGGCCAGTGATCTTGCGTTTGCAGAGCGAGATGCAGGCAGCGGCGGAGCGTCTGGATTTCGAGTTTGCTGCCCGCTTGCGTGACCAGTTGCGTAGTGTTGAACAAACCGTGGCGCAGCAGCAAATTGTGCTCGATCAGAGGGAGAACCTCGACTTTATTGGTGTGTACGGCGATAGGTCTGAGTTTGCTGTGCATGTGTTTTTTGTGCGTGCTGGGCGTATTGCCGGGCAAAAAGCGTTTTTGGTGGAGAATCCTGAAGAAAAATGCAGGTCAGAGGTCTTGCGCGACATCCTGCTTCTCCTTTACGGTGACGGGGAAGGCATTCCGGATCAGGTCGAGCTTCCGTGGACCCCTGACGAAGCGAAAATGCTGGAAAAACTGCTTACACGGTGGCGTGGGGAACGAGATGGGCCAGTCGGCGACGGGCGCACAAGCCCACATACGCTGACGACCGGCGATCCTGTTCTCGCGAATCATGGGAGGACAGCCAGGACGGTGCCGGCAAGTAGGCGATCGGTACGTTTGCATATTCCCCAGCGTGGCCCAAAGCGGGCCTTGTTGGAGACCGTCACGCGCAATGCCGAACAGTTTTTCGCGGAAAGCCGTTTGCGCCGTCAAGCTGATCACAACGCGCGAGCACGCGCACTTAATGAATTACGCGAAGCGCTCTATCTGCCTGAAGCTCCCTTGAGGATTGAGTGTTTTGACATTTCTCAGGTGCAGGGAGCGTATCCGGTGGCTTCTCTGGTCGTCTTTGAGGATGGTCTCCCGAAAAAGCGAGACTACCGCCACTTCTCGATAAAGACAGTCGAGGGACAGGACGATTTCGCGATGATGCGTGAAGCCTTGACACGAAGATTTACCAATTATGTGAAGGAACGCGAGGCACGTGAGCGGGGATCCGGGCAGCCTTCGGGTTTTGCCTACCCCCCCGGGCTTCTTCTCATTGACGGAGGCAGGGGCCATTTGAATGTCGCGCTTGAAGTCCTTGATGAGCTGGGATTGGCTGGAGAGATTCCTGCTGCAGGACTGGCAAAACGCTTTGAAGAAATCATTTTGCCAGACCAAAGTGCCCCAGTGCGTTTGCCAGGGTCTTCTGAGGCTTTGTATTTGTTGCAACGTGTGCGTGATGAAACCCACCGTTTTGCGATCACGCATCATCGTTCTCGTCGCGGCAAGGGCATGACGGTATCTGTGCTTGACATGATTCCCGGGGTTGGTCCGAAGCGGCGCACGCGCCTCCTGCGCCGCTTCGGATCTGTGGCAGAGATACGGAAAGCGAGTGTGGAGGAGATTGCTGCCACGCCGGGAGTGCCGCTTGCAGTGGCGCAAGCCGTGCAGTCCGCACTCGATCTGCAGTCGGATGATGTGAAACCGGACGATGTGCAGTTGGGCGGTGTGCAATCAAGCGGTGTGCAGCTGCAGATGCAGGACGTGTCGGGGGGTATACAAACAGATACACAGTCGAATACTCATGGGGGGGTGTTGCCGGTCGATCCGGCGGGTCTGTTGAAAGGAGAAGAAGAGCCGGGGATCGGTGCAGGGCAGCAAGCGGAACAGGTTGTTGAGGGACTGTCCGATTCAGGGAGCGCGTTGCAGTCGAGGAGGGGGAAATGAGTGTACTCGACCCGCCTGAAGTGGTGATTGTCACAGGATTGTCTGGATCTGGACGAACGACAGCGGCGCGTGCTCTGGAAGACATTGGTTTTTTTGTCATTGACAATATGCCGCCGACTCTTTTGGCGAGAGTGGTGGAGCTTTCGATGACTACTCGGGAAGTGCGCCGTATGGCGTTCGGTTGTGACGTACGCGAAGGGGCTTTCTTCGAAGAGCTTGATGAGGCGTTGCAGACCTTGCGGTCAATGGAGGTTCCCCTGCGTATCTTGTTTTGTGATGCCTCTGACGAAACACTTTTGCGGCGTTTTGTTGAGACACGGCGTCCTCACCCCATGGCAGGGAATGACACGGTTTTGTCAGGAGTGTGTCGTGAACGCGAGAAGCTGGCTTCTCTCCGTGAGCGATCCGATCTTTTGATCGACACTTCTGATCTCAATGTCCATACTTTTCGCGATAAGGTGAAAAGCTTTTTTTCCCATTCTGACCTGCAGCAACTCCAAATAGTGGTGCAGAGTTTTGGCTTTAAGCACGGTCCTCCACGCGACGCTCAGCTTGTGTTTGATGTACGTTTTTTGGCAAATCCCCACTGGGTTGACGACTTGCGTCCTTTGCTAGGTACATCAGTTGAGGTGCGCTCTTATGTGTTGGGCAGTGAGGAGACGCACGACTTCCTTGATCTCTTGTATGCCTTGTTGGATTTTCTCCTTCCTGCGTATGTGAAGGAAGGGAAGACCTACCTGACTATTGCGATTGGTTGCACTGGAGGGCATCATCGGTCTGTAGTGTTAGCGGAAGAACTCGCGACACACATTCGTAAATCGGCTTTCAGTGTGGTAGTCGACCACAGGGACTTGCATTTGTGAAAGTTGCTGCTCTTGGCGGAGGACACGGACTTTCGGCGGTTATCAAGGCATTGCGCCTGTTGACCTCTGAGATAACGGCGATTGTCACGGTCGCCGACGACGGGGGGTCATCGGGGCGTTTAGTCTCAGATCTCGGTATCTTGCCTCCTGGTGATGCCCGCCGCTGTCTTTTGGCTCTCTCTGATGAGGGTGAACTGGTCGACTTGTTTTCCTACCGGTTCCGGGGGGGAACACTCGATGGGCATTCACTTGGAAATCTGATTTTGGCGGCCCTGATCGATTTGGATGGGAGCTTCCAAGAGGCGTTACGGCACGCCGGAAATCTCCTGCAGGCTGATGGGCAGGTTGTGCCTGCTTCGACGCAGGCGGTGCGGCTTGTGGCGGAGGTGAATGCTGTCCGTGTCGAGGGACAATCGCGTATTGCGCGGATGTCCGGTATTCAGAGTGTGGCCCTTGAACCAGCCGACCCGCCTGCTGATCCGGAGGCAGTGCAGGCAATTTTGGCTGCAGACATGGTGGTTTTTGGCCCGGGAAGCCTTTTTACTTCGGTGCTTCCCGTGTTGAGTGTGCCCGGTATTTTGCAAGCATTATCGGAGTGTCGGGCGATGCGCGTTTTTGTTTGTAATCTCACGGCAGAGGCTGGTGAGACCTACGGCATGAGTGCTTTTCAGCACCTCGAGGCCCTTCTTGACCACACCGGAGATTGCATCGTTGACGCGATGCTTGTGAATGAGCTGTCTGCGCCACACGAATCTTGGATTTCTCCGCCGGCAGAAAAAACAATCCGGGGCGTACGTGTGTTCGCTGCGCCTCTCGCGAGCAGAGTCGGTGCTGTACACGATCCTGTTCTGCTCGCGTCTTTTCTGCAGCAGGTGTTTTGGAGTTTTCTGGGGAGGGATCCCCACGCAAACCAGAGCTTCAAGACTTCGCAATATCCGCAAAAACTCTGAACCACACCAGCTTTTTTCTGAAAAGTGTGCCCCGTCAAAAATGCTTGTTCTTTAGTTTCTCTTGTCTTGCTGTTGCATTGCCGTGGGGTTGAGAGCAGCGGCGGCTTCTCTCGCGGCCAGTGTGCCGGGATTCGGCTCTCCTGCTTTTCCAGAAGACAGTGATTGTTCTTTTGTCTCGGGTTCGGTGTTGATGATGAGGCTTGCTGCCGCGATAAAAACGATCGATCGCGCGAGTTGTATCAAGACGAACCAGCCACACAAGGCGACGAGGAAACGAAAAGTCGCAGTAGACGCGCCGATTTTTCCTTGGGTAAGCGCATCAAGCGAAGGCCACCATGTGACAAAAGTGAGGATGAGTAAAGCCTTGAACCAGCTGCTGGGATTTGGTCCTATAGTGGCTTTTGTTGGATTTTTCTGGTCTTTTTCCATTAGATGACGCTCTTGGCCAGAAGGCGAGCCCAATGTTCAGGTGTGGCATCGTGTCCATCGAGAAACATAATCGGCAGATCGAACTGTAAAACTGATGCCGGGTTTGGCGCGTGCTGCACATCCACGAAGGCGAGGGCATCGACGCCACCAAGCATGCCGATCCAGCGTCTTGTTTCTGCCGGTGACGCGCAGGCAGAGACAATGCCAATCACGAAAGCAGGTTCCAGCGCGGCAAGCACTTGGCGTGTCCAGCTGCTTGCCGCTTCCCCTCTCTTTTGTTCCGCACTTTCGGACTCGCTTGCAAGCGCGACAACAATGGGGTTTTCCCTGCGCCGCCAGGCTCGGCGCCGGCTTTGCGCAGTGTCCGGGTCGTGAAAGGAAATGTAGCCGGAGAGGGGTGTATGGTCGGGAGAAGGCGAGGCCAGACGTACTCCTTCAGATGTCAGTCCGATGCGTTCCGCAAGGGTCTGGCTGATTGCTCCGAGATGTTCGAGAGACCCGCATACCGCAAGAATTTCCCCCCCGTGTGTGGGAAGTGGAGGAAGAGCGCGACATCCTGAAAAATCCGGGAAAATATCTAAGGACTGGGGAAGAGAATGGGGAGGAGGATTGCTTGCGAACTGTCTTTTGTCTGTTTCTTGCGCTTCCTGAGTTTCTTGAAAAAGCGCAAGGTCCTCTCGTGTGTTGTCTGATGTGCTGAGCGGACTGTGAGGAAGAGACAGTTCTGCCTGGGCTGCTTTCCTTTGATCCAGATATTTCTTTGCGGCCGCAAGCGTGTTTTTTAGTGTCGTGTGCAGATCGCTGTCTTGTGCGCCTGTACTGTCCGCTTTTTCTTCTGCTTTCAGCAGCGATAAAGCGGGCGAAAGTGCCTCTTCTCTTGCTTCGGTTTGACTCGTATGTGGTGCCGGTAGAGCGTTCTCTTCTTGTGGGAGTTCTCTTTCGATTTTTCTTTCAGGGAAGTCTGCGAGCAGAGAATCCGCGATCGGCGGCAAATCCGTAGATGATGCTGCGTCGAACAAGTCTGTTGCAGGCTGTTGTTTGCTTGTTTGTTGCAGAGGGGAATCCGGGTCATAGCGGGAGCTGTTTTTCAGGGAAAAGAGAAGATCCCGGCTTGGCTCTATCCCCATTTCTTTTTCAGCCTTGTGCAACATTGCCGCGAAATCAGGTGCTTCTTCGGCTTTTGGCAGGGCGCGGGGTAGCGGACAGGCTTTTCCGCTGATTCCGGCTTCTAAATCGCTGATCCAGTCGGCAACCTCTGCCAGGGTTGTCCGAGGAAGAGTTCGATCTTCCTCGGACAACCCTGGCGCTGCTTGTTGCCAGAGAGAGCCCACGCTTTGAGATGGCGCGGACGCAGGTGGCGTGAGTGGCGCGGGCGCGGGCGCGGGTGCGGGCGCGGACGCGGGTGGCGTGAGTGGCGCGGACGGTGATGCGGGTGATGCGGGTGATGCGGGTGATGCGGGTGATGCGGGTGGCGCGGGTGGCGCGGACGGTGATGCGGGTGGCGCGGGTGGCGCGGGTGCGGGTGGCGTGCGTGGCGCGGACGGATGGTGGGGACTTTTCGTGCCTGTAGCAGAATTGTTGGGTGCGCGCGGGAAAGGATCTTTCAGCGTTTTCGGCGGGATGTTGATTCTGGGTGCCACAGGCAACGAAGATGTTTTTTCGTTTTCTGCGTTTTCAGTTTCGACCCTGTCTTTTTGTAGTGAGGCGTTGCGATCGGCAGCAGATTGCCTGTCAGGAGTTTTCCGAGCGAGAGATTGGGACTCGGTGCGTGTCAGGAAAAAACGTTTCGCGGGATGATGGCCATACTTGAGATTGGCTG
>Ga0209344_10001998_pt1 | contig 24102 bp, 25 predicted proteins | sample Cruoilmetagenom6_FD_187293 | JGI IMG/M metagenome (GOLD analysis project Ga0209344, IMG submission 187293) | Oil polluted marine microbial communities from Coal Oil Point, Santa Barbara, California, USA - Santa Barbara Oil Seep Sample 6 (SPAdes)... | ecosystem: Environmental > Aquatic > Marine... | reverse complement strand
ACATTGGTAGGTTTACCATCTACTAGCACTCTTACATTTTCATTACCACGTAAGCTAATGTTTCCGTTTTGGCTATCTACACTAACCGAAGGAAGATTATTCATAATCTCACTAGCTGTTGTTCCAGTAGTACTTAAGTCTTTACCAATGGTAATTACTTTTCTATCTACTTTTTGCTGAATGGAGGATACTTCGGCTATAATAGTAACTTCGTCAAGTCCTGTGGTTTGCTCTTCTAATGCAATAGTGCCAAGATTTACTTTATTGTTATTTGCTGTAGTATTCGTTTCTTTCGTTATGGTTTTATAACCTATAAACTGGATGCTTACATAGTTTTTTCCTAAAGGAATATCGGAGACTTTAAAATCGCCATTATCATCTGTAATGCTTCCTGTAATTATTTTGCCGGCATTATCCTTAATAACAATGGTTACATAAGGTAAGGGTTCGTTTAATGTTACGTCTATTACTTTCCCGGTAATGGTTGCCGATTTAAGTAAAGATTGTGTTGCGGTTTGTGCTTGTATTGTAAGAGTTAACAATAACAAGAAAACGGTGAGTCGTTTTTTCATTGGTTTGATTGATTTTTGATTGATTGATGTTTGTTAATACTAGTATAGACGACTACTTTTACAACTTGTTACTGCTTTTAACAGTAGTTAACAAAATTTAACATTTCGAAATAAGAATCTATGAATAAGAAAACATTGGTATTAGGAGCTTCATTAAAAGCCAATCGATACTCTAATATGGCTTTGCGAAAATTGGTGAATTATGAGCAGGAAACCGTTGCTTTTGGTATGAAGGCAGGTGAAGAAGCTGGCGTAGTTATAGATACGGTTTTAAAGCAATATGAAGGATTAGACACGGTGACTTTATATTTAAATCCATCACGACAAAAAGCATATTACGATTATATCATTTCTTTGAAACCCAATCGTGTTATTTTTAATCCAGGAACCGAGAATCCAGAGTTTTATGCGCTTTTAAAAGAACATAATATTGCTTTTGAAGAAGCTTGTACCTTGGTTTTACTTTCTACAAATCAGTATTAATTAGGAGTTGTTTTTTCTTAATAAGAAATAACCCAAGAAAGGTTAAAAATCCGTTTAAGATTAGAATAAAGAAACCAAATTCAAATCCAAACCACTTTAAACTATTCACACTTATTATATACGATAGGATAGGAGAAAGTATGGAGATAATTGGCACCAATTTATCTTTCACTTGCCATTTGGTAAATAAACCAAAAGCATATAAACCTAATAGCGGACCATAAGTATAACCGGCAAAAACAAAGAGTTTTGCAATAACACTTGCATCTTTAATGATGTACTTAAAAGAAACAATTACAAGTATTAAAACTATAGAGATTAATACATGAATACGCTTTCTTATTTGTACTTGTTTCTCCGGACTGTGTTTCTTTTCGATATCTAAAATATCAATGCTAAAAGAAGTCGTTAGAGAAGTTAAAGCAGAATCTGCACTACTATACGCTGCGGCAATTAATCCTAAAAGGAAAAAAGCAAAAACACCAATACCTAAATGGTTTTTGGCAAGAATAGGGAACAAGTCATCTTTATGTGCATCAATACCGTTTTGTTGTGCATAAACCGTTAGTAATAAACCAAGACTTAAAAAGATAAAGTTTACAACAGTTAATACAATAGTAAACCAAAACATGTTTTTTTGTGCATCTTTCAATGTTTTGCAGGTTAGGTTTTTTTGCATCATATCTTGATCTAAACCAGTCATTACAATAGCTATAAATGCGCCAGAAATAAATTGTTTCCAAAAGTAGTTTCCAGATTTAAAATTGTCAAAAAAGAAGGTTTTGCTTAAGTCACTATCTAATACAAAACGTAGTGCATTGCTTCCGTTTAAATCTAATGCATCACTAACAAAATAGATAGCAACACCAACAGCGATTAGCATAAATAAGGTTTGCAAAGTGTCTGTCCAAACAATCGTTTTTATTCCAGATTTAAAGGTGTACAACCAAATTAAAAGTACCGTAATAGTAACGGTTTGCCAGAATTCTATTCCTAATTCGTCAAATAGAATAATTTGTAAAACATTAGCAACTAGAAATAATCGGAAACTAGCACCAATAACTCTAGATATAATAAAAAAGGAAGCTCCCGTTTTATAGGCATAATTACCAAAACGTTCTTCTAAATAGGTGTAAATAGAAGTCAGGTTTAATTTATAATATAAAGGAAGTAAAACAGTACCAATTACAGCATATCCAACAATGTAGCCTAAAACCACTTGCATATAGCTAAATTGCGAAGCTTCAATCCATCCTGGAACCGAAATAAAGGTTACTCCAGAAAGCGAAGCGCCAATCATTCCAAAAGCAACAACGTACCAAGGAGATTGTTTGTTCCCTTTAAAAAACGCATCATTCCCAGATTTTTTTCCAGTAAAATAGGAGATTAAAATAAGCACTCCAAAATAGGCTGCTATGAGTAAAATGATTTGTGTAGCTGACATAAAATTTATTTAAAGTGAGCAAAATACAAATTACTTTAAAAGATACTCAAACAAGTTGATAATAAATATTAAATTCGCCATAATGGAATTTTCTTCAAAACTACTAGAAAGCGCAGTAAACGAAATGTCACAATTACCGGGAATCGGTAAACGTACGGCCTTACGTTTGGTTTTGCATTTGTTAAGACAGCCCGAAGAGCAAACTTTAAAGTTGTCTAGAGCACTAGAAAATATGCGCTCTCAGATTAAGTTTTGTAAGTCTTGCCATAATATTAGTGATGTCGATTTGTGTGAAATATGCGCAAATCCACACAGAAACCAAGAGTTAATTTGTGTGGTAGAAGATGTTAAAGACGTTATGGCAATAGAAAACACAAGTTCTTTTAGAGGTTTGTATCACGTGTTAGGCGGAAAGATTTCACCAATGGATGGTGTTGGACCTCACGATTTAAACGTAAGCTCGTTGGTAGAAAAAGTGAAATTAGGGCATGTGAAAGAATTAATTTTTGCATTGAGTTCTACGATGGAAGGAGATACCACTAACTTTTATATTTTTAAGCAAATTCAAGATTATGAAATAGTAACATCTACTATTGCTCGAGGAATTTCGGTAGGAGATGAGTTGGAATATGCAGATGAAATTACCCTAGGAAGAAGTATTATTAATAGAATTCCGTTTGAAGCTTCTCTAAAATCTTAACCTTTTTTATTTGAAATGAGCAAAATAAAATTATCCTATTTTAACTTTATGCTTAGATGCCAATTACTTGTGACCTTTAAAAAGCAGTATTTATAGTCGCATGAAATTATCTATAGTCATATTAAATTATAATGTACGCTACTTTTTAGACTTATGTCTGCAAAGTGTACAAGCAGCTATAGCAAATATAGATGCAGAAATCATTGTGGTAGATAATAATTCGCCAGATGATAGTTGTGAAATGGTAAAGCAAAACCATCCACAAGTAAAACTTATAGAGAATAAAGAGAATTCTGGTTTCTCATCAGGAAATAATATTGGAGTAGCACAGGCTAAAGGCGAGTATATCTGTATATTAAATCCAGATACTGTAGTTGCAGAAGATACTTTTACTCAAATTTTAGATTTCGCAGAAAAACAAGAAAAACTAGGTGCAATTGCATGTCGATTAATAGATGGAAGCGGAAATTTTCTTCCTGAAAGTAAACGTAATGTGCCAGTTGTAAAAGTTGCTTTTCAAAAAATGATTGGAAAATCAAAAAATTACTACTCTAATCATTTAAAGGAAGATGAGGTTGGTGAAATAGATATTCTCGTTGGTGCATTTATGTTTTTGAAACGTAGTGTTTATAACGAGGTCAAAGGTTTTGATCAGGACTACTTTATGTATGGTGAAGATGTAGACTTGTCTTATAAAATATTAAAAGCAGGATATCAAAATTATTATTTTGGTGAAACTACGGTTATACATTACAAAGGAGAAAGCACTTTAAAAGATGCAGAGTATGCAAAACGTTTTTATGGTGCCATGCAGATTTTTTATGAAAAGCATTTTAAGAGCAATATCTTTTTTGATGCAATCGTATGGTTGGGGATTCAGTTCGCAATACGGTTTCGAAAAGCGCCAAGTGTTGCTGTAAAGGCGGTAAATAATTATGCTGTTTTTTCTTACGACAAAGATGCTGCCTTTTTGAAAAACCTTCCAGTAGATGCATATCAAATAACAGATGTGAAAAATGTGAAAGCAAATGCAGAAGTTATTTTTGATGCAAATACCATGAGTTATAAAGAGATTATAGAATATATAATAGATCTGGAAAAAAATAACACGCATACTTTTAAAATTATTCCAAAAAGGGCTAATTTTATCATCGGAAGTAACGACTCACAAAACCGAGGAGAAATCCTTCATTTTTAATAAAAATAAGCTTTGTTAATTTTTAATGAATATGGAATGAAATCATTCATTTTTTATTAATTTTGCAAAACAAAAATAAAAACTAAGGTTTACATTATAGATATGGCAAAATTTGAACTAAAATTACCTAAAATGGGAGAGAGTGTTGCAGAAGCAACAATTACCTCATGGTTAAAACAAGTTGGAGAAACTATTGAAGAAGATGAAGCAATTCTAGAAATTGCTACAGATAAAGTAGATAGTGAAGTGCCAAGTGAAGTAGATGGTGTTCTAGTCGAAATACTATTTAATGTAGATGATGTTGTTCAAGTAGGACAAACCATTGCGATTATTGAAACAGAAGCAAGTACTTCTACAGCGACTTCTGCTCCAAAAGCAGAAGAAGTAATACAGGAAGCGCCAACGCAAGCGGTTACTGAAGTTGCTCAAACAGTAGTTACAGCAAAAGAAACAACTGCTCCAGTAATTTCAAGTGAAGAGCGTTTTTACTCGCCTTTGGTTAAAAATATAGCAAAGAAAGAAGGAATTGCGCAAGCAGAATTAGATGCACTTCCAGGTTCTGGAAAAGAAGGACGTGTTACTAAAAATGATATTTTAACTTATTTAGAAAATAGAGGTACACAGCAATCTACAACAGTTGCTTCAGCACAATCTAACGGTGTTGCATCTGCAGCAAGTAAGGCTGCAAAACCAAAAACAGAAGCTGCTCCAGTAGTAGTTAGTGGAGAAGATGAGATTATAGAAATGACCAGAATGGGCAAATTAATTGCACATCACATGGTAGAATCTGTACAAAAAAGTGCACATGTACAAAGTTTCATTGAAGCAGATGTAACTAAAATATGGAATTGGAGAAAGAAAGTAAAAGACGGTTTCATGAAGCGTGAAGGTGAAAATTTAACCTTTACACCAATTTTCATGGAAGCAGTTGCAAAAGCACTTCGTGATTTTCCAATGCTAAATATATCTTTACAAGGAGATACTATTATTAAAAAGAAAAATATTAACCTTGGTATGGCAGCAGCTTTACCTGATGGTAATTTAATTGTTCCTGTAATTAAAAATGCAGATCAGTTAAACTTGGTTGGTATGACAAAACAGGTAAATAGCTTGGCTAATAAAGCTCGTGAAAACAAATTAAAACCAGACGATATTCAAGGCGGAACATACACCGTAACTAATGTTGGTACTTTTGGAAGTATTATGGGAACTCCTATAATAAATCAACCACAAGTTGGTATCTTGGCTTTAGGAGCAATACGTAAAATGCCAGCAGTTATAGAAACTCCAGAAGGAGATTTTATTGGTATTCGTTACAAAATGATTATGTCGCATTCTTATGACCATAGAGTTGTAAATGGTGCACTTGGAGGTCAGTTTGTGAAAGCAGTTAAAGATTATTTAGAAGCTTGGGATTCAAATCGTGAGATCTAAAAAAAATAAGGTTAATGTCATTTAGAGCTTAGCGAAGAATGTCATTTTTAAAGACTAAAATATATTAATAAAAAAAGCACCATTTTAAAATGGTGCTTTTTGTTTTATGTAAGGAATCTATTTATTTGTAATGCTCTTGAAGCGTTTCTATTAATTGCTTTTGCGTCTTAATATTGGTATACAAGGAATCCTCAATTTTTAAAACGGGAGCCTGTGTTTTAGACTTTATATTATTTGCTTTAAATTCTTTAATTAGACTTAGTAAATAGGTGGAGTCTTGATCGATATTAAATTCGGTATAGTTTATTTTATTATTTGCCAGAACGTCCTTTGTTTGGTTACATAACAAACAATTATCTTTAGTAAATAAAGTGACTGTTTTCGATTTTAAAGAGGCATCTATTTTAAAATTAAAAGCAGTATCGTCTTTTTGCATCGCCAAATCAAAGCTAACTTCATTTACAACCAAAGTGTATTTGTAACTAGGTTCAGTATTTACAAGTTTAACAAGCGTTATCATTCTAACTTTAGAATGTGCGGGGATATTTTTTATGATCGGTCTTGCGCTGCTTCGTCTATACCCAACAGCATCTACTTTTAAAAAAATATCATAGGCAATATCGTTGGTGTTTACCGCAAAAAGTTCTACGCGTTTGCCTGTTACTTTTTCTTGTATGCTAACAAATTCATGTTCGTTTTGCGCGGTTGTTTGTATAGTGAATACTAGCGCGAAAGCACAGAGTAATATAAATCTCATTGCTGGTAATTAAAAATGATTTTTTAACGCTTTAATTAATTTGTCTCTGCTTTCTAATCTATTATAAATAGAATCTTCAATTTCTATTATAGGAACAAGCGACGTTTTATCATTTTTTCTATTTAAAAGCTCTTGTTGTATTTTTTGATAGTACTCCTTGTCTTCGTCAATATTATATATGGTATGAATAATATTGTTATCGCTGAATAGCTGGATGGTATTATCGCATAAATCACAATAATCTTTCACAAAAACAGTAACCGGTTTGTTTTTTTTGTTTGCATCAAAAGTAAAGATAATAGGATTTACTACTTTTTCTTTATCATGACCAATTTCATTAACTATCATGCCGAAAGTAACGTTAGAATTCTCCGAAATTCTAATTAGCGAAGCCATTTTCACTTCCGATTTAGCAGGAACCGCTTTTGTAACCATATTTTCAGCAGATTTTCTAAATCCAACAGCATTGATTTTTATGAAAACCTCATAATCTGTATTGCTTGAATTAACGGCGTAAACATCTACTTGTTTTCCTTTTTCCTTTTTTTCAATAGAAATATGTGCATGGTTATTTTGTGCAAAACTGAATGCAGAGACAAAAAAAAGTAAAAAATAAAATGTAGTTTTTTTCATTATTAGTTATGGATTAAAAAATTAGATAAATATAATAAAAAGTATATTTGCAGAAACCATTCCAAACTAATGAATTTAAATTTAATAAAACCAATTTGTTTTTTCGACTTAGAAACAACAGGAATTAATATTTCAAAAGACAGAATAGTAGAGATTTCTATTTTAAAAGTTTTTCCTGACGGAAGACAAGAAAGTAATACTTGGAAAGTGAATCCGGAAATGCATATTCCAGAAGAAGTTACCTTAATTCATGGTATTTCAGATGAAGATGTAGCAGATAAGCCAACCTTCAAGGAACTTGCTAAAGAAATCAATAATGTAATTAAAGATTCCGATTTAGGAGGATTTAATTCGAACCGTTTTGATATTCCGCTTTTAGCAGAAGAAATGCTTCGTGCAGATATGGATTTTGATATGAAAAATAGATCCTCTGTAGATGTACAAACTATTTTCCATAAAATGGAACAACGTACATTAGTTGCTGCATATAAGTTTTATTGCGGTAAAGATTTAACAGATGCACATAGTGCAGAAGCAGATACCAATGCAACGTTTGAAGTTTTAAAAGCACAAATTGAAAAATACGATGAGCTAGAAAATGATACCAAGTTTCTTGCCGAATTTAGTTCTCGTAAAAAGTTTGCAGATTTTGCCGGATTTATTGCTTTTAATAAAGAAGGCGAAGAGTGTTTCTCTTTCGGGAAACATAAAAACAAACGCGTGGTAGATGTGTTAAGTAAGGAGCCAGGTTACTTTGGTTGGTTGCTAAATGCAGACTTTCCGTTGTATACCAAAAAAGTACTTACCGCAATAAAATTGCGTACTTTTAATAATAAGTTGGATTAAAATAGCCAAGAATCAAGAACCAGGAGACAAGAATGAAGTTAACATAGATGTCTTGTTTCTGCAAGTGAAACGGTCTGGTTCTTAACCATAAAACAATAAGGTTTCCGCTTTCGCGGAAATGAAAATTAAGATTTTCAATGAAATTAATCTGCATAGGAAGAAATTACACAGACCATATTAAAGAACTGGAAAACGAAAAACCAACAGATCCTGTCGTGTTTTTAAAACCGGACACTGCCATTTTGTTAAAAAAACAACCGTTTTTTATTCCAGATTTTTCAAATGATGTACATCACGAAGTAGAAATTCTAGTAAAAATCAATAAAGTAGGAAAGCATATTCAAAAAAAGTTTGCGTCTAAATATTATGACCAAATCGGATTAGGAATAGACTTTACTGCACGTGATTTACAACGACAATTAAAAGAAAAAGGCCTACCTTGGGAAAAAGCAAAATCTTTTGATGGCGCAGCGGTAATAGGCGATTGGCTAGATAAAACGCAGTTTCCAGATGTAGACAATTTAAATTTTTCACTTCTAAAAAATGAAACGCTTGTGCAACAAGGGAATACAAGTCACATGCTTTGGAAAATTGATGAAATTATAGAATATGTGTCAAAATATTTTACTTTAAAGATTGGAGATATTATATTTACGGGAACTCCAGCAGGAGTTGGCAAGGTCGTTGCCAATGATAAACTAGTAGGATGCATAGAAAACACGCAAATGTTTTCAATAACAGTAAAATAAATGGAACAACATTATAAATTATTTCGAGTACGTGAACTGGCAGAAGGAGATGAAGAGTTCATAAATATACTAGCACAAACTTTTTTAGAAGAAGTTCCTGCAGATGCGCAAGTATTAAAAGAATCTGTAGAAAGTAACAATCATCTAGCAACCTATCAGGTCGCGCATAAAATGAAACCAACGATTGATATGTTTGAGTTGGGAGTTCTAGCGGACTTAATTGAAGTGCAAGATTGGGGGAAGCTAGAGAAAAAAGGGGTAGATATAACTCCTAAATTAGAAATTGTACTTGCGGCAGTAAAACAGGCTTCAGAAGAAATTCGTTCTGACTTTAATTTATAATGCAGGCAGAAATAATAACCATAGGAGACGAAATTCTTATTGGTCAAATAATAGATTCTAATTCCGCATTTATTGCACAGCAATTAAATAAGATTGGCGTATCTGTTTATCAAATAACTTCCGTTCAAGACGATAAAGAACATATCTTAAAGTCACTACGCGAAGCCGAAGAAAATGCAGATATCATTATAATTACTGGTGGATTAGGTCCAACAAAAGATGATATTACAAAAAAAACAATTGCAACGTATTTTCAAGATACACTAGTGCAAAATGCTGCTGTTTTAAAGAATATAGAATTACTTTGGGAGAAATATATTCAACAACCACTTTCGCAAGTTAATATCGATCAAGCATTAATTCCTAGTAAAGCAATTGCTTTAATGAACAACGTTGGTAGCGCACCAGGAATGTGGCTAGAAAAAGGAAATAAAACCTTTATTTCTCTTCCAGGAGTTCCTTTTGAGATGAAAGCATTAATAGATGATGAAGTAATTCCAAGACTTCAGAAAAAATATAAATGCCCCTTTATACTGCATAGAACCTTACTAACTTATGGTTTAGGAGAAAGTAGTTTAGCCGAAAGAATAGAAGATTGGGAAGATAATTTACCAAAACATATTAAGTTGGCATACTTACCTAATTTAGGCAAAGTACGTTTGCGTCTTTCTGCAAAAGGAGATAATAAAGAAAAAATAATTAAAGAAGTAGAAGAACAAATTCGTTTGTTACTTCCGCAAATAGAAGAATATTTTACCGGTTTTGAAGATCAAGAAGAGTCTTTAGAAGCCTTAATTGCAAAAGAATTAAGCCTTAGCAACCAAACCTTGGCAACCGCAGAAAGTTGTACAGGTGGAAAAATAGCAGAGCGCATAACGGCAATGTCGGGAGCGTCATCTTACTTCAAAGGAAGTGTGGTGAGCTATGCAACAGAAATAAAAATAGAGGTGCTAAAAGTACCTGAAGCGCTTATTCAAAAACATAGCGTGGTAAGTGCTGAGGTCGCAGAAGCAATGGCAACAAATGTTTTAAAACTATTTAAAACCGATTTTGCAATAGCCACTACAGGAAATGCTGGACCAGCAAAAGGAGATGCAGATACAGAAGTAGGAACCGTTTTTATTGCAATAGCAACAAAAGATACCGTATATTCGCAAAAATTTACTTTTGGAAAACCTAGAATAAAGGTGATAAATAAAGCCGTAAATAAGGCTTTTGAAATGCTTCAAAAAGAAATTTTAAAAAATAGATAAAAATAAGATTGGGGATACGTAAAGAATTTGTATATTTGCACCTCGTTTTGAAATAACAATAATACATTTAGAACAATGTCAAGAGTTTGTGAACTTACAGGAAAGAAGGCAATGGTTGGAAACAACGTGTCTCACGCAATGAATAGAACTAAACGCACATTTGATGCAAATTTAATCAAAAAGCGCTTTTTTATTCCAGAGGAAGATAAGTGGATTACATTAAAGATATCTACATCAGCATTAAAAACTATTAATAAAATAGGTATTTCTGCTGCATTAAAAGAAGCAAGAACCAAAGGTTTTATAAAATAATAGCCGCATTTAAAAGCTTAAGAAAATGGCAAGAAAAGGTAACAGAGTACAAGTAATATTAGAGTGCACAGAGCACAAAGCAACTGGTTTGCCAGGAACTTCTCGTTATATTACGACTAAGAACAAAAAGAACACTCCAGATAGAATGGAAATTAAAAAATTCAATTCTACCTTAAAGAAAATGACTGTTCACAAAGAAATTAAATAATATTCTTTTAGAGAATACTAAAACTATACGTCATGGCAAAGAAAACCGTAGCATCATTACAAACATCTTCAAAAAGATTAACAAAAGCAATCAAAATGGTTAAGTCTCCAAAAACAGGAGCTTATATGTTTGTTGAGTCTGTAATGGCACCAGATTTAGTAGCTGATTTTTTAGCAAAAAAATAAGTCTACTTAAAAAAAGATATTTTAAAGCTGCTTTCTTAAAGAAAGCGGCTTTTGTTTTATATTTACATTTCAGATTAATGACAATATTTCAGTAACTTAAAAAAGGCTCGACTATTGTTATTACATTTTTGGCGTTACCTAAAGGTCAGGCTTTCCGCTATATCTTTTTGCTGAAAAAGCAAAAAGTATGTCGCTGCAATCCTTAACGCAGAAATACGTGAAGCAACAACTTCACCACTAAATAACAAACAACAAAACAACGATGAGTTTTTTTAAAAAAATATTTTCTTCAGAAAAAAAAGAAACATTAGACAAAGGTTTAGAAAAATCTAGTGCTAATTTTTTAGGTAAGTTAAGCAAAGCAGTTGCTGGAAAATCTAAAGTAGATGATGACGTTTTAGATAATTTAGAAGAAGTACTAGTATCTAGTGATGTTGGTGTGAATACTACATTAAAGGTTATTACTCGAATTGAAGAACGTGTAGCCAAAGACAAATATCTAGGTACCGACGAGCTAAATAAAATACTTCGCGAAGAAATTGCAGCTTTATTAAGTGAAACACATTCTGGCGAAGAAACAGAATACACGATCCCTAAATTACCAAAGCAAGCAGACGGAAGTAAAACACCTTATGTACTTATGGTAGTTGGTGTAAACGGAGTTGGTAAAACAACAACCATTGGTAAATTAGCATATCAGTTTAAAAAACAAGGACTACATGTAGTCCTTGGGGCAGCAGATACTTTTCGTGCAGCAGCAATAGATCAATTACAAGTTTGGGCAGACCGCGTAGATGTGCCAATGATACGTCAAGAAATGGGAAGTGATCCAGCGTCTGTAGCCTTTGATGCTTTAGAATCTGGTGTAAAACAAAATGCAGATGTTATTATAATTGATACTGCAGGGCGTTTACACAATAAAATAAACTTGATGAATGAACTGACTAAAGTAAAGCGTGTCATGCAAAAAGTAATTTTAGATGCGCCACATGATGTACTTTTAGTATTGGATGGTTCTACAGGACAAAATGCTTTTGAACAAGCAAAACAATTTACAGCAGCTACAGAAGTAACCAGTTTGGCAGTTACCAAATTAGATGGTACAGCAAAAGGAGGAGTTGTAATTGGTATTAGTGATCAATTTCAAATTCCAGTAAAATATATAGGAGTTGGAGAAGGTATTGAAGATCTTCAAGTATTTAATAAATTTGAATTCGTGGATTCTTTCTTCAAGTAAAAATAAATATTAGCATATAAAAAAAAAGCCTTAAGAAATTTCTTAAGGCTTTTTTTATATTTTTAAATATGTGCTATTGCGCAGTAACAGTTACTGGTCCTGTCCAACCACTAAACCCATTAGTTCCACCACAATTGGCACGAACGAAAAAGTCATAAGCTTGTCCAGAATTAACAGTGGCAGATGTAATTCTAACACTATCATAAGATGTAGCAATAATACTTGCTGTAGAAGGATTAAAAGTTGTTCCAGCTATTATACGTGCAATTTCCCAACTATTTTGCGAATCTGGGTGGCTCCATGAAAAATCAAAATATTTATTTCCATTAACATCTGTTCCTGTTCCATTAGATGTGAAATTAGCAGGGTCAATGCAATTAGGGTTTGTAGGATTTTCTAAAGTACTATATGTAAAAGGACCAGTCCATGTACTATAACCACTTTGATCACAACTATTACGTACGTAAAAGTCGTAGGAAGTATCTGCATTTAATCCGTCAATTCTTTTGTAGCTTGGGTAGCTATCTGTAATGGTTTCTATTGTACCGTTACCAAAAGTAAATCCTTGTGTTCCATATTGAACTTGAGCACCACCATATTCACCATCAGACCAAGTTAAATCAATGTATTCATGTGTTACAGAGTTTGGGTATAAATCTACACCTAAATTAGTAGGAGCATTACAGTAAGGATTGTTTTCTAGTGTTACAAAAGAAAAAGGTCCAGCCCAATTACTGTAACCATTAGAATCATTACAAAATACTCTTGCATAAAATGCATATTGGGTTTGGGCTTGTAAGTTCGTTACATCTGCATAGGTTTCCGGAACAGTTAAAGTGGTTCCATTACCTAGGCTAAATCCTAAAGTACCATATTCTACTTGGTATAAAGAAGAGTTTACATTAGTGTTCCAAGAAAGAGATGCTGTTGTATTCGTTAAATTGTTAACGTTTAGACCTCCAGGAGTAGAACAACTATTGGAATCTCCAGAATCATCGCTTCCGCAACCTAATATAAATAAAGAGATTGTAAATAATAAAATAATTTTTTTCATAAAAGTATGTATAAGATTTTTCAGGCGCTAATATAGAGATTGCATCTAAATAAAAAAAATGGAAGTTTAAAGGGCTGTTAGTTAGTGAATGCGCGTATTTTTTCCCAAAGATCATTATCAAAAGTAGAAAGCGCAAAGTTAGAATCCTCTGCAGCTTCTCCCATGCGAATAACCACTAAGTTTTTGCTAGGGACTACATAAATTTTTTGGTCATTTTTACCTAAAGCAGCATACATGTCATTTGGTGCATTCGGAATTAACGATCCTAAAAAGACAGCTTGCGTTGCTGGTAAGTGATAAGAAGGTTTTCCATTTAGCCACCATAAATAACCATAAGATTGGTTTATACTTTGGGAAGTATTGGTAGCTTGGCTAAGATAATCTGGAGATACAATTTGCGTGTTTTCCCATTTTCCGTTGGCCGAAATTAGTAAACCAAATCGAGCCATGCTTCTGGTGGTACTCCAATAAACACTTAAATCATTTAGAGGTATCCAAGCTCCAGACATACCAATTTTATCTTTTAATTTGACATTAAAATAACTCGACCATGTTTGGTTACTTGCTTGTGCAACGACATCTTGTAATTTAACATATACATTATGGTACGCCCATCTCTGTCCGGCATCTGCAAGATATTGTAGGTTTTCGGGAGAAACAGTATCACCTAAAGTATCGTCTAAACCCGAGTTCATGGATAATAGATGTTTGCAAGTAATTAAATGCTCTTTGTCTAAAGAAGCGCTTGTCCAACTAGTTCCTAAATAATCGGATACTTTATCATTTATATGCAGTAATCCTTCGTCTTGAGCAATTCCCGTTAGTGTAGCGGTTAGCGTTTTTCCTGCACTTGCCCAATACCAGGAAGAAGTGGCGCTGTGGTCATTCATATAGTTTTCTACAACAATTCTTCCGTTGTAAAGCATAATAAAACCTTTGGTGTTTTTTTCTTCTAAAAAATTTAATAAAGGTTGAAGTTTGTTTTCATTCCAGCCAATTTCAGAAATAGAAATAGTTTCCCAAGTATTGGATGTGGTAGATGGGAAATATATAGAAGTAGCATCCGGATTTGTATCCTCAATTGCTTCATCTCCAGTAGCACAACTAAAAACACTGCAAATTGTAAATAATAATAGGGCTGTTTTCGTTTTCATCTAGAGGTTTTAATTTAAGACCGTTAAATATATAAAAGGTTTAATTAAGGTTGTATATTTGCAGCCTGAAAAAAGGTAGTATTAATTAACTAGATTCCCGTTTTTATGGGAAATGAATATGAGAACAAAGACGCTTAAAAAAAATAAAATCAACGTTATTACTTTAGGATGCAGTAAAAATGTATACGATAGTGAGGTGTTAATGGGGCAACTAAAAGCCAACGGAAAAGAGGTTGTTCATGAAGAGGAAGGAAATATAGTAGTTATAAATACCTGTGGTTTTATTAATAATGCAAAGGAAGAAAGTGTGAATACTATTCTTGATTTCATGCAGAAGAAGGAAGCAGGAGAAGTAGATAAAGTGTTTGTTACTGGTTGTCTTTCGGAAAGATATAAACCAGATTTACAAAAAGAAATTCCTAATGTAGATGCCTATTTTGGTACTACAGAATTACCAGGTTTATTAAAAGCTTTGGGTGCAGATTATAAACATGAGCTCATTGGAGAACGTTTAACTACAACGCCAAAAAACTATGCATATTTAAAAATTGCGGAAGGTTGTGATAGACCTTGTAGTTTTTGTGCAATCCCGTTAATGCGTGGAAAACATAAAAGTACACCAATAGAAGCCTTGGTTGTTGAAGCTGAAAAATTAGCCGCAAATGGCGTTAAAGAACTTATTCTTATTGCACAAGATTTAACCTATTACGGTTTAGATATTTATAAAAAACGAAACTTAGCCGAACTTCTAGAAAACCTAGTAAAGGTGGAAGGTATTGAGTGGATTCGTTTGCATTATGCATTTCCAACAGGATTCCCTTTAGATGTGTTAGATGTTATGAATCGCGAGCCTAAAGTTTGTAACTATTTAGATATTCCGTTGCAGCATATTTCAGATAATATTTTAAAAAGTATGCGTCGTGGTACTACCAAGGAAAAAACGACGAAGCTTATTGGTCAATTCCGGGAAGCGGTTCCAAATATGACGATTAGAACGACGCTAATTGTTGGTTATCCTGGTGAAACCGAAGAAAATTTCCAAGAATTAAAACAATGGGTGCAAGATATGCGTTTTGAACGTTTAGGTTGTTTTACCTATTCGCATGAAGAAAACACACACGCTTTTAATTTAGAAGATGATGTGCCTCAAGAAGTGAAAACGGATAGAGCAAACCAAATTATGGAAATTCAATCTCAGATTTCTTGGGAATTGAATCAGCAAAAAGTTGGTCAAGAATTAAAGGTAGTTATCGATAGAAAAGAAGGAAACTTCTTTGTTGGTAGAACCGAATTTGATTCTCCAGATGTAGATAACGAAGTACGTATTGATGCAACAAAAACGTATTTAAAAACAGCAGAATTTGTAACGGTTAAAATTACAGAAGCAGAAGATTTTGATCTGTATGGTGAAGTAATTTAATTAAGAAATATACTTTAAAAAAAGGCAAGCTATTAGCTTGCCTTTTTTTTTGCTTTAAACCATTCTGTGTTGGTTGTATTAATAAGAAGGGTGTGTTTTAATAGAAAGCAACAAGGTGGAAACGTTCCTTTTTTATTGCAATACTAGCACTGTAAATCTTTATTTTTCTAGATTCTCGACAATAGCTTCAAAGTATCTGTTTGCAATTTCTTTTGCTCCTAATTCGTTGTAATGTAAATTATCTGCCATATAAGCATCGGTCCAATTGGTTGACATATCTACAAGAATTACTTTAGAAGAATCATTAGTCTGCTCATTAGCAACTGTGGCAAGGTGTTCAATAAAAGAATTGTATACAATAATACCTTCTGGTGTCATCACATTAGATCTTCCAGGAGCAATACGTTCTAAAAATATAGTGATATTCGCATTGCTGTTTTGTAAAATATCGATGGTTTGGTTAATGTTATCTATTATTTCTTCAATAGGAATATTTCTAACTAAATCATTTCCGCCAATACCCAATAAAACAACATCTGGAATTCCTACATCTTCAATAACATCTTCTATGTTTTCTAAAAGATCTTCGCTTTTAAACCCGCCAATACCTTCGTGATCTGGATCAAAAGATTTCCCTAGTAATTCCGGATAAGAAGTGTTGTCATTTTGTGTACCAATATAATCGATGTCCCATTGGTTAGAGACCAAGTCTTTCCATAAATCATATCGGTAGCTTACAGAATTACTAGTTGCTCCTTCGACTCTAGAATCTCCTAATGGCATAATGGTAATAGCATTAGTATTAACATTATTTTGTATAAAAGTATTAGATTTTTCTTCATTTTTGTGACAGTCTTGTAAAGCCAAGAATGTTGTTAAAAGAAGAAACGGAAAAAGAATTGTTATTTTTTTCATTAAAAATATTTTAAGGACGAATAGTTTTAAGAGACTAAAGATAAGTTATTTCCTTTTTATTTTGTTTTATTACGTATAAAAGTGAAAATAGAATATCTCAAAATTAAAGAATAAAACACTGTATCTTTACATAAAATATTGAAGTTTACTATGCCAACAGAATGTATCGCTTTCAAAAAAACCAATTATTTTTCATCTTTAATCTGTGATTATCTAGAGGAAAATAAGGAACTACAACCTTTTTATAATCATTTTCCAAAATTAGAAAATTTTAAAAAGCAAATAGAAGAAAAGGCGACATCTGTTAAGCCAGCGTCCAGAATTATTTTATCGGAAGCCTTAAAAACGCAATATAAAAACACTGAAGCTTCGTCATTAACCCTTCAAAATATTGAAGCTTTAAAACTAGAAAACACTTTTACAATTACAACAGGACACCAATTAAACTTGTTTACTGGGCCTTTGTATTTCTTGTTTAAAATTGTTTCGGTTATCAATTTGGCTACGCAATTAAAACAAGAGTACCCAGATAATAATTTTGTGCCCATCTATTGGATGGCAACCGAAGATCACGATTTCGAAGAAATTAATTACTTCAACTTTAAAGGAAAAAAAGTACAATGGAACAGGAATGCTTCTGGAGCAGTTGGAGAACTTTCTACCGAAGGATTAGATAAAGTCTTCGACGTTTTTACCAAAGAACTTGGCGCAGGAAAAAACGCTGAAATGTTAAGAGAACTATTTCAATCGGCATATTTAAAACATGATAATCTTGCAGATGCAACACTGTATTTAGCAAATGCTTTATTTACAGCATATGGTTTGGTAATCGTAGAAGCAAATACTAAAAGTTTGAAAGAATTATTTGTTCCTTATATGGAAGAAGAACTTTTAAAACAGACTTCTTTTCAAACGGTATCGGAAACCAATAAACGACTAGAAGCATTATCCAGCGTTAGTAAAATTCAGGTAAACCCTAGAGAAATAAATTTATTCTACTTAAACAAAAACCTAAGAGAACGAATCGTTTTTGAAGATGAAGTGTATAAAGTGCTCAACACAAATATTACCTGGGACAAGAGTGAGATACTTAAAGAAGTCTCTAACTTCCCACAACGCTTTAGTCCGAATGTAATCATGCGCCCTTTATACCAAGAAGTAATTCTTCCAAACCTTTGTTATACAGGTGGCGGAGGAGAATTGGCATATTGGTTACAATTAAAAGATTATTTTGAAGCTGTACAAGTACCTTTTCCAATGCTATTACTAAGAAATTCTGCTTTAATAAAAACAGAAAAGCAAGCTATAAAATTAGAAAAACTAAATATTTCTAATGAAGATTTGTTTTTAAAACGAGATGCATTCATCAATAAAAAAGTACGACAAATTTCTAATATAGATATCGATTTTTCAAAGCAATTAAAACAATTACAAACGCAATTTAAAGACTTATATACGTTAGCAGAACAAACCGATAAATCTTTTATCGGCGCAGTTGCTGCACAAGAAAAGAAACAAATTAACGGATTGCAACAATTAGAGAAGCGTTTACTAACCGCACAAAAGCGCAAACTAAAAGATCAAGTAGAACGCATGACAGAGCTTCAAAATGAACTGTTTCCTAATGCTAGTTTACAAGAACGTAATACTAATTTCTCGGAATTATATTTAGAATTCGGAGAACAATTAGTGCCAAAATTAATAGAAGAGCTAAAACCGTTACAAGGCGATTTTACGATTATAACGCTGTAGTCGTAGTTGTCAGTAGGCAGTGTTCATTAAGTAGTCTTCCGTTTTCAGAATAATTAAAGAAATTAAGGATAATATTCTTCGGCTCCTCGTAAATAAGGGTAAGCCCATTCTGTCTCCATTTTAATCACACACCTTCCGTTTTCTAAAAACAAAAAAGTTTAAAATTCTCTTAAAAAAGTTTACGTATCGTTCCCGATTAAAAAATCAATTCCTATTTTTGCGCATGCAACACAACAAGGTACTTATATTAGATTTCGGATCGCAATACACACAACTAATTGCGCGTAGAGTTAGAGAGCTTAACATCTTATCTGAAATACATCCATTCAACAAAATTCCGGCAAACATAGAAGATTACAAAGCAGTAATTCTTTCTGGTAGTCCAAACTCGGTACGAGGAGAAGACGTATTACATCCAGATTTATCTAAAATTAGAGGGCACAAACCTTTATTAACCGTTTGTTACGGCGCACAATACTTAGCACATTTTTCTGGAGGTGAAGTAGCACCTTCCAACACTAGAGAATATGGTAGAGCTAACTTGAGTTTTGTAAAAGAAGACGAAGCATTTTTTAGCCAAATCTCTAAAGGAAGCCAAGTATGGATGAGTCATAGTGATACCATAAAAACACTACCAACAAACGGTGTGCTTTTAGCAAGTACGCATGACGTAGAAAATGCAGCCTATAAAATTGAAGGTGAAAAAACCTACGCGATTCAATTCCATCCAGAAGTTTATCACTCTACAGACGGAAAACAATTACTAGAAAATTTCTTAGTACATATTGCAGGATTAGATCAAGATTGGACACCAGATTCTTTTGTAGAAGAAAGCGTTCAAGCACTAAAAGATAAATTAAAAGACGATAAAGTAGTACTTGGCTTATCTGGTGGCGTAGATTCTTCAGTAGCCGCAATGTTACTACACAAGGCTATTGGTAAAAACCTATATTGCATCTTTGTAAACAATGGTTTACTTCGTAAAAACGAATACAAAAGTGTATTAGAGCAATACAGCGGCATGGGCTTAAATGTAAAAGGGGTAGATGCTTCGGCACGCTTTTTGGATGCACTTGCAGGATTGAGCGACCCAGAATTAAAGCGTAAAGCAATTGGGCGTGTATTTATTGAAGTGTTTGATGACGAAGCACACCAAATAGAAGATGTAAAATGGCTAGCACAAGGAACCATTTATCCAGATGTTATAGAAAGTGTTTCTGCAACCGGTGGACCAAGCGCTACTATAAAAAGTCATCATAATGTAGGTGGTTTACCAGACTTTATGAAACTTAAAATAGTAGAGCCACTTAAAGCATTATTTAAAGATGAAGTGCGTCGCGTTGGTGCATCTATGCAAATGGACAAAGCCTTATTAGGTCGTCATCCATTTCCAGGACCAGGACTTGCAATCCGTATTTTGGGAGATATCACTCCAGAAAAAGTGCGCATTTTGCAAGAAGTAGACGCCGTATTTATAGACAACCTAAGAAAATGGAATCTATACGATAGCGTTTGGCAAGCAGGAGCAATCCTACTTCCAGTAAATAGTGTAGGAGTAATGGGAGATGAGCGTACGTACGAAAAATGTGTCGCACTTCGAGCAGTAGAAAGTACCGATGGTATGACCGCAGATTGGGTAAATCTACCATACGAATTTTTACAAAAAACTTCTAACGAGATAATAAATAAAGTAAAAGGCGTTAATAGAGTAGTGTACGATATTAGTAGTAAGCCGCCAGCAACCATTGAGTGGGAATAACAAATTCCTTTGCAAAAAGGAATCTTATTAATAATAAAGAGGGCGTTACCACAAGGGTCACGCTTTCAGCAGTCGCTATCAGAGATGAGCTCCAACAAAGCTTCAATCGTTAACGCAAATTAGAACAGACAAATAACAGATGAAGAATTTACTATATATATTCAGTTTCGTTTTCTTATTAAGTTGTGCAACAACAACACAAGCGCAAAACTATAAAACACATAAAGTAAGATCTGGGGAAACCATTGAAGCTATTGCTAAGCAATACCAGGTAACGCCGTATGATATATATGCATTAAATCCAGATGCTAAAAAAGAATTAAAGAACAATGCCGTTTTAATTATTCCAAATTCTAAAATAGCAACACCAGAAACCATAACGACAACCGTAAGAGAGTTTCAAAACTTTAAAGAGCATAAGGTAAAACGTAAAGAAACGCTGTACAGTTTATCTAAAAAATATAATGTAGACCAAGACGAAATTAAAAAACATAATCCGTCATTATATGCCAATAACTTAAGAAAAGGAGACCGAATTAAAATTCCGGTATACAAAACAAAAACGGTTGTAGAAACGGTAAAAACAACAAAAGATTACGCCGTTTTACCAAAAGAAGGAAAATGGCGCATTGCTTATAAATTCGGAATTACAGTAGACGAACTAGAAGCATTAAATCCAGATCTGTCTGCAACATTGGATGTTGGACAAATAATACAAGTACCAAACCTAGAAAAAGAAGAGGTAAAACAAATTGACGAAAGATATTCGTACTATTCTGTGTTGCCAAAAGAAGGTTTTTATAGATTAAAAATCAAACTAGGAATAGAGCAAGAAGAGCTAGAAGCATTAAATCCAATATTAAAAGAAACTGGATTAAAATCAGGAATGGTTTTAAAAATACCATTCTCTAGTAGTGTAACCGAAAATGGAGCTACAAGCTCTAATGATGTTACAGCAGCAGCATCTAGTTTGGTGAGCCATATTAGAAGTTTTGAAACTAAAAACATTGCCATTCTGTTGCCTTTTAAATTAAACAGAGTAAATGCCGATTCTGTTTATGATGCGAAAAAGAAAATTGAAAACGATAACTTTTTAGGTACTTCTTTAGATTTTCATTCCGGAGTTTTAATGGCGGTAGATTCGCTTAAAAAGCTAGGAATCTCTTTAAAAGTAGATGTGTACGATACTAAAAATGAATTAAGTGAAGTTTCCAATTTATTAAGCACTAAAAACATTGAAGATGCAGATGCAGTTATTGGTCCGTTAATGACTAAAAATTTCGAACGTGTTGCTTCCCATTTAAAAGGGAAAAATATTCCGGTGATTTCTCCTAATTTAAAGGATTTAAAATTATCAGAAAATGTGTTTCAATCCATGCCTTCTTCCGCTTTATTAAAAACAAAAATGATTAGTTTTGTTAAGGCAGATAGTACTAAAAGTCATGTGATTATTATCGCAGATGCTAAAAATTCAGCAATTAGTAATGCTATAAAAAGAGAAGTTGGTACGGCATCACAAATACATTCTAGAAAAGATAAAGAAGGAAAAGATTCGTATTATGTTTTAGAAAGTGATATTGTTGGTAAATTAAAACCAGGAAAAAATATCATCTTTTTAGAAACTGAAAATTACACTTTTGTATCAAATGTTACTAGTATTTTAAACTCGTTAAATAACGACGATACTAAAATTGTTTTGGCAACCACCAATATGAATGCTGCCTTTGAGAATGATGAGATTTCCAACTATCATTTATCGAATCTTAATTTTCATTTTCCAACTGTTTCTAAAACCTATAACGAAGATGATAATAATGGTTTTGCTAGAGAGTACAAGAAAAAATACGGAGCAACGCCAAATAAAACAGCTGTTAGAGGTTTCGATTTAATGATGGATGTTGTTTTACGTCTTTCGGTTTCTGATAATATGTATACTTCGGTAAATGAATTTCCGTTAACCGAGTACATCGAAAATAAATTCGCATATCATAAAAACCTTTTCGGAGGATATTATAACAATACGATTTATGTGGTGAAATATGAAGATTTAAAAATAGTAGAAGCAAAATAAAATGTTTTTAAGAATATGCCTTATCAGTTTTTGTATTCTCACACTTCATAACGAAGGGACTACAATTTCTTGGAGCGAATCGTACCAACTTTCTTGGAGCGATTTTAAAGGACCTTCAAAAACAAATACGGATGCCGTAGCAACAACCGCTTCTGGTATTACCTTTAGTTATTCTATTAAAACGACAAGTAAAAAAGAAGTCGTAGGTTTTAAAACAAAGATATTTGCGCATTTTTATCCCGAGAAATCTTGGTATAAAGCAGAAGAAGCAGACAACCACATATTAGCACATGAGCAATTTCATTTTAATATTACAGAGCTGCACGCTAGAAAGTTTAGACAACGCGTATCGCAATTAGAGGTGTCACCTACTTTAAATAAACAGCTAGATAAAATACATCAAGAGATAAATCAAGAACTTTCTAGTCTTCAAAAACTCTATGATGCAGAAACAGATTTTTCTAGAAATTACGAACTGCAATCCCATTGGCAAAATCATATCGAAACCGAATTAGCCAAATTAGAGACCTTTAAATCGAAACAATAGGCATGCAATTACAGCCAGATAGAGAATTTCTTGTGAAACTCGCACATACCAAAATGCCTTTTGGTAAGTATGAAGGTCGATATTTAATTGATTTACCAGAACATTATGTGGTTTGGTATCATAACAAAGGATTCCCAAAAGGAAAGCTTGGCGAAATGCTAGAAACCGTGTACACCTTAAAATTAAACGGACTAGAAGGACTCATTAAAAATATTCAGAAGAATTTTTCTAAGCCTTAGGTTTATAGATTTTGTTTCGAGATTTTGTATAAGATTAGCGCTGGATTTAAGTTTTAAATTTCGCGAATAAATCACGGATTGAAAGTCTGTTTTACACTTTCTTAAATAAGTTAAAACCAGTAATTAATTTTATACGGTGCTAAGCTCTAGTTATTATTTAGTTTAAATTTTCTAAAAAGTCAATTAGTGGCAAAATTCCTCTATTGTTTTCTTTTTTTCGTTTTTCTATGGCATAGTACATTATGCCAATCATTACAACTGTGAAAACAGCGTGAATAATTAACCTTACAGTTAAGGATAGATTAAATTGTTGTAAAATATCTATGTATCCTATGTTTATTCCTAAAACTAATAAAAATGTATAGTACCACATATATCTTGATGTAGTTAACATTCGTTGCTTTAGTTTCTGAACAAGGTTTTTTATATACTTATGATTATTTAATTCGGTATCATGGCTTGGTAAACTATACTTACTTCTATAAGATTGAATAAGTATCATTAACATGCCAAAACTAATTAGAACAATAGCTGTTAAATAGTACATATTGGGAAGTAACGGAAGTAATGTTACTAAAACTATTATTGTAATTGGAACAGCAGCTAGTAAAATGATTCTTTCTAATTTTCCTTTTTTTTCAATTTTGTTTAAATACGCAATCCAGGTACTTAAATTTATAGCTGTTGCCTTTTCTTCTTTCCAAAGGTTTTGCCAATTTGTGATATCTTTCTCCATAATTATTTAAGTTTTTTACTCAATGTTTTTTTAATTCTATTTATTCTAACTCCAACATTCGAAATTTTTAATCCTGTTATATTTGAAATGTCGTCATAACTA
>Ga0209344_10001997_pt1 | contig 24104 bp, 16 predicted proteins | sample Cruoilmetagenom6_FD_187293 | JGI IMG/M metagenome (GOLD analysis project Ga0209344, IMG submission 187293) | Oil polluted marine microbial communities from Coal Oil Point, Santa Barbara, California, USA - Santa Barbara Oil Seep Sample 6 (SPAdes)... | ecosystem: Environmental > Aquatic > Marine... | reverse complement strand
GTCAAAATAATTACTGGAAATACTTTAAAGGCAAATTTGTAGAGGTACATCCTGCTTTTGCATTAAAACTTTCGGAAATGTTTCCAAATTTATCTGATAATGATATAGCTTTCTGTTGCATGTTAAAGCTCCAGCTTTCCACCAAAGAAATAGCTTCCCTCATGGGCATAAGCAATGATCAAGTTGATTCAAAAACGGCAACCCTTCGCCGAAAAATTGGAATGGGGGACGATATTCTCGGTTTCGAGAAATTGATAGATCATTTGGAATAAGTGGCTTTAATTTTAGAATAGCTATTCTTTTTGTATTAATTGGTTTAAAGTATGTCTTATTGGTTGCAGAAGAAATTCAATAATTCTAAGAAAGTTACTATAAGCCGATCCTATAATACTCCAGAACTCTTACGCGTAATAAATATTCATAGCCAACATTTGCCAAGTTGATCTGCGCATTATCAAAATTGTTTTTACTTATAATATATTCAACACTATTGGAAACTCCATTATTAAAACGAATCTCGTTTATGCGAAATGATTCTTGATAGGCTTTCACCTGATCCTGTAAAAAAGTATAGCGATCATAAGCTGCCTTCATTGCATTGTACGACTGTTTAACGGCCTGCTGAAGGTTTAGCTTTGTGTTTTCCAAAGCTGTCTGCGCTTCTTCTTTTTTAATTTTTTGAATAGCAACATTATTCTTGGCTCGAAATCCATTGAAAATAGGTACAGTAACTGCAACCCCTATAGAGGAATTCAAATTATTGTCAAATTGATCATTATAGGGAATTTTTTCATCCTTAAAAGTTGATTGTTCCGTATTCACAGCAAAATTTTGATTATTTATGGTCACAAAGTCACCTGTTTCCACTATGCTGCTCCCAGTTTCAGTAAATAGTCTTGCAGCACTAGAATAATTGGTGTTCAAATTGGCAAAAAGACTTATTTCGGGAATGTATTGAGAGCGTGCAACGGCCACTCCCTTGTTTGCGGCCTTTACATCTAAATCGCTTGCCTTAACAGTGGGAAACACATTTAAAGCTTGCATATAAACCTCATCTACTGTGTATGTATATTTTTCAATATCTAAATCTTGATTTAGGGTGGCTACCGTAATTTCCTCTTTTGGATTGACTAAGGTGTTGAGGTTGATTATTTCGGCTTCCAAAGTGTTCTCGCTTTTCACTAAATTGGAAGCGTCTGCAGCCATCTGTCCTTGAAGATCCCTATATTCCGCTGGGTTTCCGGTTTCTTCCTCATAAAGCACTTTAAGTCTGTTCAGTTGGTCTTGGGTAGTGCCTAACCTTGCCTTAGCTAACTTAACTAAGTCTTGGGCATTTAAAACCTGTAAATAAGTCAAAGTAACTTCTAATATTAAAGCTTGTTTGGCGGCCTCAGTTTCCATTTCCGCTGCCTGGAGGTTCAATTTTGCTTGCTTCCAACTATTAATAAGTTTAAAGCCATTAAATATAGTGGCATCCAATCCCAATCCAGCATTTGAAAAGGTAAGCTGCTCGTTTACAAAACTATTGGTATAGGGATCAATACTCCGTCCATTGGTGATTCCAATATTATAGGAGCCATTTATAGCTGGTAACAGGGCATTTCTGTTCTGCTTAAAATTGATGCCGCTTGTCTTTTCAGCGAATTGCGATTGTTTTAAATCCAGATTGTTTTGTAGTGCTAAGCCTATGCATTGTTCTAGGGTATATATGATTCGTTCTCCGTTTTGGGCAAAAATTAATGCGGGAAGACTGAAGAGGAAAACACAAATGATTTTTATTTTCATGATTTTGATTGATCTATAAATTTATATGTTATTTCGGCCGCCATCCAAAAGATGTATAATTCGAGAGCCATACGCTGCATTGGTCTCGGAATGGGTAGCTTGTATTATCGTAACACCTTCTGCGTTGAGTTCCTTAAAAAGCTGCATAATTTCCTCACTTTGTTTAGAGTTGAGGTTTCCTGTAGGCTCATCGGCTAGAATGAGTTTTGGCTTGGCAATTAAGGCTCGCGCAATACCCACTAACTGTTGTTGCCCGCCACTTAGCTGACTGGGAAAAAGATCTTTTTTACCCACAATATTGAATCTGTCCAGCATATCGGCAACCAAGGCTTTGCGTTCAGATGATTTTACATTTTTGTAAAGTAGGGGCGTTTCTATATTTTCATAAACGGTCAGCTCATCTATTAAATGGTACGCCTGGAATACAAAACCGATATATTCCTTATAAAGCTTGGAGCGGTTTTTTTCCTTCATAATGTGAACTGATTCATTCAGGAAATTATATTCACCTTCCTGAAAATTATCCAGCATGCCTATAACATTCAGCAAAGTGGATTTTCCCGAACCAGATGGCCCCATAATTGAAATAAAATCGCCTTCTTCCACCTTTAGGTTTATGTCTTTCAGCAGGAAGGTTCTCGTTCCACCTTGGGTTACCCATTTAAAGATATTTTTTAATTCTAATAGCATATCTTTTTATTTTACTTGCGTTGATAAAGTATTTGCTGCATTATTCAGTCTTCAAACTCTTCACCGGATTTTGCAATGCCGCTTGAATGGTCCGTACGCTAATAGTAGCAAGCGCAATGATAAAAGCTATACCGCCTGCCGCAATAAAAATCCAAACACTTAGCTCAACACGGTATGCGTAACGTTGCAACCATTCTGAAGTGAGATACCAGCTTATTGGCGCTGCAATCAAAAAAGCAATGCCCACCAGTTTTAAAAAGTCTTTGGACAATAAAATTGTGATCGTGGAGGTACTTGCTCCTACAACTTTGCGAATACCAATTTCCTTCTTTCTTTGGTTTACAACTAATAATGAAATAGCAAAAAGACCAATGCAGCTAAGCACAATGGCGAGTATAGACCCACTACTTATCATAGTGGTCATTTTTCGTTCGTCCTTGAAGGTGCGGTCTATGTTCTCGTCTAAAAAAGAACCCATAAATTCAGTGTCCGGCTCTAAAGTATTCCAAACTTCCTTAACCCTTTCATACGATTGCGAAAGATTGTCTGGCGCCACTTTTATGTAGGCATAATATTTTGGGGCGCTGGGATTAAAGAAAAAACTAATTGGTTCTATAGCTCTATTAAGACCTTGAAAATTATAGTTTTTCACCACTCCAATTACTGAATATTGAACCGAATCATTTAAAATAAAACGAACACTCAGCGGATCTTTTTCACCAAACTCTTTGGCCATCGCTTCATTGATAACAATGGAAAGACTGTCTGAGGAATATTGTTTGTTAAAAGCGCGCCCTTTTAATATTGGAATATCCAAAGTCTGTGGATAATCATAATCTACCGTTAGCAAATTTGTTTTAACCTCCCTGCCTTTGTAATCAAAGCCCATTATGGTAGTTGATGTTCTTCCATCTTTTCCCAACCCCAAATTGTTGTCTGCTGCAGATACACTTATAATTCCTGGTTGTCCTTCAAGGCTGTTTCGCAACAGCTGCAATATTTGTCCGCGGTCTTTTTTGGTATTTAGTGGTAATGTAATTACTTGTTCTTTGTTAAACCCTAGGTTCTTTGTTCGCATATAATCCAACTGGCTCCAAAGTACCAATGTGCCACTGATAAGTAAAATGGCAATGCAAAATTGAACAACCATCAATACATCGCGAACTCTATTTTTTCCCGTGTTTTCCAATTTTCCTTTTAAAGCATGCAATGTGTTCAGTTTGCTCATCAAAAGCGCAGGATAGCCCCCCGCCACAAGCGTAACAAGTATTAAACACATAAGAAGACCAAAAAGCATCAAGGGATTGGTAATTATAGCGAAGGATGCACTGGTCTGGAAAAGAGTCTGGAAACTATCAAGCAATAAGAAAGCAGAAAATCCTCCCAATAAGATAGAAAGAGCAAAAATCAAAATGCTTTCACCCCAAAATTGAAAAAACAATTGTCCTTTTCCAGCACCTAGGGTTTTGCGCATGCCAATTTCCCGAAGTCGTTGGGAGCCTTTGGCTATACTCATATTTATAAAGTTGACACTGGCAATAAAAAGAATTAGAAACGCGATGCCAAGAATTAAATATTGCAGCGTTTTGCTTACTGTAGCCGAACCGCTATTGAGATTGGTAAAACTAATATCTTCAAATGGGAGTAGGTGTATTTGAATGTATTGGCCGTCTTTATTGGGTTTTGCTCCATCTCTTTTGTCGGTTGCAATTTCATCGGCATAATGCAAAGCGGAAAATGCACGGGTGGACTTTTCAAACTTTTCAGGTGAAATGCCAACGGCCAATTGGAGATAAACAGGGTGGTTATGAGCATCCCAACGATCTATATTATCTGCATAAAACGAATTCGGTAAGTCTTTAAAATTTAATATCCCATCAAAACCAATACTACTTGCTGAGGGTATGTCTTTCAATACTGCCGTTACTGTAAAGGGTTTTTCAGCTCCATCCCTTAATATCGTAACGGTTTCACCTATTGCATTTTTTTTACCGAATATCTTCGTTGCCGCTTTCTGCGTAATAGCGATAGAGGATCTTTCTGCTAAGGGATTGTTGCCTGAGCCTTCCAGAATTGGAAAGGTAAACATGTCGAAAAAATCAGGGTCTGCCCAAGCAAGATCCAGTTTCAAGGTTTTATCACCATAAGTCACTAATGGTCCTCCGGTAGCGTATCTTGTTATTTTTTCTACTCCTGGAACCTCCTCTTTTAAAGCCTCTGCAAAAGGTATGGGGTTGGCATTACTATATTCAGTTCCTTTTGATGTTTCGGAGCTTGTATAGGTTTCATATAGAGTACCAGTATTCTTATGAAATCTATCAAAAGACAACTCAAAAAGAGCATACATACTCAACAAAAATGCCGCACAAAATGCTGCTGAAAGACCAATAATATTGAGAAGCGTGAAAGTTCTATCCTTCCAAAGATTTCTAAGTGCGATTTTAATGTAGTTCCTAAACATATTTTATACTGTTAATAGTTAATTATTGGTGGTTTTCTTGGTGACAAACCGACTCCTTTTTTCATTCCGTCCGTAAACTTTTTACGGGGTTTGCAATTGCTGCTTTAATCGCTTGAAAACTAACCGTAGCCAAAGCAATAATTATTGCCACAACACCTGCAAAAGCAAATACCCACCAACTAATTTCTGTCCGGTAAGCAAAATTCAGCAACCACTTATGCATTAGCCAATATGCAACAGGAACAGCTATTAGAAAAGCCACGAGAACCAACTTTAAAAAGTCCTTAGACAGTAATTGCGTGATGCTCGCAATAGTGGCACCCAGCACTTTGCGTACTCCAATCTCTTTGGTACGCTGTTCTGCGGTAAATGCGGCCAAACCAAATAAGCCAAGACAAGCAATAAAAATGGCCAATACCGAAAAAATAGTCGCAGTATGTGCCGTTTTTTCTTCGGAAGCGTATAATTGTGCCACGTGTTTGTCCACAAATTCATAGTCGAAAGCTGTATTGGGTAAACTTTCATTAAAGGTTTTCTGCACTTGCCCAATAAACTGTGGAAGATTGGAGGTGTTATACCTTACCAAAAGAGTTCTGATTCCTTCTGGGGCTGCCAATGATTTGTAATACATATATCCACCAATATCTTCTTTAAGCGAATTAAAATTAAAATTCTCCACAACGCCACTTATTATCGCTTTGTCGCCAAGTTCGGTATTGATTATTTTTCCAACCGCTTCATCAGCAGTTTTATAGTCTAGATAATTGAGTACTTTTTCATTTATTAAAGTATAGACAGTAGAATCTCCCGTTGCGATTTTTTCGGGAAGTTCATTACCTGCAATCAGTTTTAGCTTCAACGTTTTAACGATGTTGCCCTCCGTTCGGCAACTGGCTATGGGAAGTCCATTATTGTCTGTTGCCAGCTTTCGGACAGCCCGACCGCTTTCATTTGAGCCTGGCATGGACTGCGTGGCGGAAATACTTATAACATTGGATTGTTTTAGCAAGGCTTGCATTAAATTTTGTACTTGCTGTTTGTTTTCTGCAGATTTAATTGAAACGGCTACAATTCCGTTAGGATCATACCCCAAATTCTTATTCTTAATGAAAGCCATTTGCTGAAGGATTATAGTAACGGCGATTATTAAAATGATGGAAGCAGCAAATTGAAAAACCACCAAGCCTTTGCGAACTAATTCTGAAGCTGATCCTTTTTTCTTCGATTTATTCACTAAAACAAGAGGGGAGATATTCGACATAGAAATTGCTGGGTAACTGCCGGCAACCCCCGTAACAACAATCCATATTAGTAGTAAACCTATTATAATTGGGGTGACAAGCAAATCTGAAAATGCAAGCTCATATTCTGTAATGCTTTTGAATAATGGCAAGGCCACAAAAGAGGCAGCATAGCCAATTACTATTGAGAAGAGTACCAGGATGGCAGTTTCTACATAAAACAGAAAAAGCATGTGGCGGCGGTTGGCGCCTAAAACTTTGTTCATCCCAATACTTTTTGCCCGTTTCCGGGAATTGGCGGTGGCGAGATTCATATAATTGATACAAGCAATAAATAAAACAAGAATTGAAAGAAATGAAAGACTTTTTATAGTGGAAATGCTACCCAATTTGCTGGAATATCCCTCTCTGATATCAGTTGAATAAAGATGAATTTTTGTTAATGGCTGCAAAAAGAATTTTGTGAAATATTGACCATCTTTGTCCACGTATTTGTCAATTAAATTGGTCGCTTGCTTTTCAACTTCTGTAACATTTGCCTTTGGTTGAAGTTGCAAGTAGGTTTCATAACTAGCATTGCTCCAATAGACGTTTGTTCCCATCCAGGAGTCCATAATATTATAGACCATATTGCAATCAATACTACTATTTTTTGGAAGATCTAGATAAACACCTGATACCTGTAAAGTATCCTTATTGTTTACGGTAATTAGTTGCCCCATTGCTTCCTGCTCCCCAAATAATCTTTCCTTTGTAGATTTTGAAAGCACAATGGACTTCGGTTTTGAAAAGGCACTTTGACTATTGCCTGTTATAAAGTTGAAATCGAACATTTTAAACAGCGTTGAATCTGCCAAGTAAAGTGCATTTTCAGTAAAATTTTTATCGCCTATTTTTAAGGAAGCAGTGGCGCCAAAATCATCCTTTATAAGCCGGGTCATCTTTTTAACCTGTGGAATATCCTCTGTAATGGCGGGACCAACAGCGTTGGGCATTGTGGCCCATGTTTCAAAACCATAGTCTTCGGAAGTTTCCATATTTACCCGATAGATATTTTCTGAATCTGAATACATGGTATCAAAACTAAGCTCAGTGTTTACAAAGGAAAATAGTATGATACACACGCACATTCCAATGGCAAGTCCAGCAATGTTAAGCGCGGTGAAAAGTTTATTTGCACGTATATTCCGCCAAGCGATTTTAAAATAATTTCTAAGCATATTTTTAATTCTTTATTTTACTTCCAACTTCCAACTTCCAACCCACAGACGTTACTCCGTCCGCAAACTTTTCACTGGATTCGCTAAAGCTGCTTTGATTGCCTGAAAGCTTACGGTTAGTAAGGCAATAAGAACCGCCGCTAAACCAGCAATAGCAAAAACCCAAAATTTAATATCGATGCGGTACGCAAAACCTTTTAGCCAGTTTTGCATAACGTACCAAGCTATAGGTGCCGATATTAGAATGGCGAGTAGGACCAATTTCATAAAATCTATTGATAATAGTTGTACAATTCCCAGAACGCTAGAGCCTAACACCTTGCGCACGCCTATTTCCTTTCTACGTTGCTCTGCAGTAAATGCAGATAACCCGAAGAGCCCCAAGCAGGAAATGATAATGGCCAAAAGCGCAAAAATCTGGGATAAATTTCCTACCAACTGTTCACTCTTAAAACGCTCGTTAAAAGCTTCATCTACAAATCGGTACTCAAATGGAAAGCCGGGATTCTGTGTTTTAAGAACATTTTCTATTTCTTTCAGGGTTTTATTTATGGCTACTCCAGTTGCTGGTTTTATATACAGATAATCAGCCCCTTCAGCTTGATGATAAAAAATAACCGGATCGCTTGTGCCATACATATCTCCGTATAAATAATCGTTAACTACTCCATTTATGGTAAATACTTGTTCACCCCAACTAATGGTTTTTCCAATTACATCATCTGTATTCATAAGTCTCGCAAAGGATTCGGAAATTAAAACCTTAGTACTGTCTGCGTCTTGAGAGTTTCCAAAGCCTTTACCTTCCTTTATTTTCATTCCTGCAGTATTAAAAAACTGTGGGGTGACTGTTCTGTAAGAAATTAAGATATCTTGGTTTTCTGGTTTTCCTTGCCATCCTATTCCTGAAGTATTATTGCCGCCAGACAAAATTTCTGAATTCACCAAGGCTGCACTTTCTACTAATCCCGAAGATGTAAGCTCTTGCTCAATAGACTTAAAATTTTTAATCACATTACCATGTGCTGCAGGAACTTCTATAAGATTTTCCTTTTCCATCCCCAAATCCCGGCTTTTAACGTGCTGTACCTGTTGATATACCAGGATGGTGCTGATGATAAAAATGATCGATATCGAAAATTGAATAACCACCAAGCCTTTTCGGGTAAAAGATGCCGCACCTTTCTGTCTTCGAGCTCCTTTAAGGACTTCTATAGGTTTAAAAGAAGAAAGGTAAAACGCAGGATAAAGCCCGGAAAAGAAACCGCAAATTAGGGTTATGAAAATTAAGGGAAGAAAATGTATTGGTTGGGTAAGTGCTAGACTTAAATTTTTACCAATCAAAGCATTAAAGTGCGGAATCAATATTATCAAAAGCAAAACACTTACTAATCCACTAAGAAAAGCTGTAAATACGGCTTCAGTAACAAACTGAAAGATCAGTTGCTTTTTACCAGAGCCTAACGCTTTGCGCATTCCCACCTCGTTGGCGCGTTTTTCGCTTCGGGCGGTTGACAGGTTCATAAAGTTAATGCAGGCAATAAGCAAGATAATAAGCGCTATAAAGCTAAATAAGCGTACATATTCAATGCGTCCTCCACTAATTTCGCCATTCTTAAAATCGGCTCGTAAATGCCAATCGTTTGCTGAAAATAAAATCGCTACAACATCCTTTTCACCTGTTTTGGAAGGAATTATTGTTTTTACTTTTTCATTTACTTTCTCAATGTCTACCCCAGGGGCTAATTTCACAAAGGAGTTTGTAAACTTAGGACGGTAGCCTTTAGTCCATTCCTCGCCATCAGTAAAGTTTTCGAAAGGAATTAGCCAAGAAAAAGGATAACTGGTGTTATGTGGTAAATTTTCTATAACCCCGGTAACCGTATAATCCGTTTTTTTATCAAACTGAATATTTTTCCCAATTGCTTCTTGGCTATTGTCAAAAAGAATTGAAGCAATTTCTTGCGTAATAACAACTGATTTTTTGTTTTCAAAAGCTTCTTTTGGATTTCCAGCAATAAATTTAAGTCCAAAAATGGCAAAGAGATCCTTATCTGCATAACTTCCCTCACTGTTTATAGATTTGTCGCCAACGCTAAAGAGAAAATTTTTATCGAGCTTGCGTGCCGCTTTTGTGATTTCAGGTATTTCTGTTTTTAGGGCTGCTGCCAAAGGACCTGGCGTTGCCTGAAAGAAAGTTCGAATATCCCCTTCATATTCTTGATTTGTTGGTACAGCAAAAACGAGTTCTTTATCGGGAATGGATTGGTCAAAATTCATCTCATCCTCAACCCAAAGAAGGATAAGGCTCGCACAAGTAATGCCAATGGCCAAGCCAAAAATATTGATAAAAGAATATCCTTTATACTTCCAAAGATTTCTAACTGCTATTTTGAAGTAATTACTTAACATGACTGTCCGTTTTTGATTATTTGATGTTTATTTTACTTACTACTCACATATTCAGACAGTACATTCTCAGTAACCTTCTGCCCATCCAGCATCCTGATAATACGGTGACTGTATTTGGCATCGTGCTCACTGTGGGTAACCATAATTATTGTAGTTCCGGCTTCGTTTAATTCAGTTAGCAAATCCATCACTTCGTTACCGTTGCTGCTATCGAGGTTTCCAGTAGGCTCATCTGCAAGAATAAGTTTAGGGTTGTTCACAACGGCACGGGCTACGGCCACACGCTGTTGTTGCCCTCCAGATAACTGCTGCGGGAAGTGGTTTCTACGGTGCATAATCTGCATTTTTTCAAGTACAGCATCCACGCGAGCCTTGCGCTCTGCTGGTTTTACGCCCGTATAGATTAGTGGCAGTTCCACGTTTTCAAAAACGGTTAGCTCGTCAATGAGATTAAAACTTTGAAATACAAACCCAATATTGTGCTTCCTTAAATCGGCACGTTTGCGCTCGTTAAAACCTGCCACTTCTATCCCGTTGAACACAAAACTGCCCCCATCGGGATCGTCCAATAGGCCAAGGATATTCAGCAAAGTGGATTTTCCGCAACCGGAAGGCCCCATTATGGCTACAAATTCCCCTTCATTAACCTTAAAGGATAATTTGTTTAAGGCTACGGTGCGAACCTCTTCGGTGGCGTAATACTTTTCTAGATCGGTTATTGTTATCATCTTTTATATCTTATTATTTTCAACTTAATTATTTTCTTATCCGTTCGAGCTAAATCGAGAATTTTAATCTTTTAAAACCAGTTCCTGTATGTCACCATAATTATCATAACTGCTGGTTATCACTTTATCGCCAGGTTGCAGTCCGCTCAATACTTCGTAGAATTCAGTATTTTGGCTTCCCAATATTATATCTGTTTTGTATGCCGTGTTTCCATCTTCACTCACTTTAAAAATCCAGTTGCCTCCGGTCTGCTGAAAGAAACCACCTTTCGGAATCATTATGGCTTGTTTTTCATCGCTCAACGCGAGGCGAATTTGTAAGGTCTGACCTCTACGTATTCCTTCTGGTACAGTTTCCTCAAACTGCATATCTACCTGAAAACGGCCGTTGGTAACTTGGGTATACACTTTTTTAATAGAGAGTTTATAGGTCTTGCCATTAAAGCTGAAGCTTCCCGTCTGTCCGTTGTATATTCTGGAAATATAATGCTCGTCAATATCGGCACGCACCTTAAAACCGCTCAATACATCTATTTGTCCCAAGCGTTCTCCTTTGTTTTTGGATTGTCCGATTTCGGCATCCAGCGAAGTGAGCTGCCCATCAACCGGGGCTTTGACCACAAGATCGGCTACTTTTCTGCGCATCAGCTCCAAAGCGTTTCGGGTACGGGCATAACTGCTTTGCACTTGTCCGCTTTCCTGTTTCACGGCTGATGAATCCTGTTTTAAGATTTGCTTTGACAATTTCATACGCTCCTTTTGATAATTGTATTCATTTTCAGCCTTCACCAAATCCTGACGCCCAATGGCATCCTTTTCATACAGTTTCTTGTTTAGGTCATAGATCCGTTTGGCCTCTATCAATCCATTTTCCACATCGGTGTATTGGTTCAGTTTGTTAATGGTGTTCTGCCGTGCCGCGTTTTGCGAAATCTGCATCTGCGTCAATAGATTGTACACTTGGGTTTCTTGGTTTACAAGGCTCAATTCAAGATCGGTATTTGAAAGCCTTAAAATAGGGTCACCCTTCTTTAGTACTGCTCCGTCCTCAACAAATTTTTCTTCCACCCGTCCGCCTTCAAGCGCATCCAAATAAATGGTGGTTATGGGAAGCACAATTCCATTAACGGGAATGTTCTCCTGAAAAACACCTTTTTCCACGGTGCTCATGCTTATCCGTTCCTTTTCAACATTCAGTTTTGAGCCACCAAGCGATGAAAGGATTACAAAAACAATCAAAGCCAATAAAAGGATTATGCCACCTATAAGGAGGATTTTTTTAGTAGTAAATCGTTTCTTTTCTAAAGGGATGTCCATAGTGTGATTAGTTTTCACAGTATTACTTGTTAATATGATGCCAAAAAGATAAATGATTGGTTAACAGTTATTTATAATGTTTTTTCAAAATAAAAGTGTCCGCTTTTGATACACTCCCTGTTCGCTGCAGACACACTTTTATAAATTCAGAATTAAGAAAGCCGATTTCTGGATTCTAACTTCATAATTTGTTATTATTGTACCATGCTTCTCCACAATGCCAGCATCTTGGTTATAGACGACGATGAGGACGTACTCGTTGCACTTCGGCTTTTGCTTAAGTCGAAAGTGAAGGAAGTAGTAGTCAATAAAAACCCCAATACCATCCAAAGCTTGATGCAGGCCCAGGTTTTTGACTTGGTAATCTTGGATATGAATTTTAATGGCTTGGTAAATACAGGCAACGAGGGTATTTTCTGGCTCAACAAAATAAAAAAGCACAGTCCCAATGTTGATGTTATCTTGATAACTGCCTATGGAGATATTGATCTTGCGATACGTTCTTTGAAACAAGGGGCTTCAGACTTTATGGTCAAACCTTGGAAGAACGAAAAAATTCTGGAGACTATTCGGGAGTTGGTAGAGAATAAGAAACAGCCTCAAAGGCAAAAACTCAACTTAGAATCTGAAATCAAAATAATAGGGGAGAGCGAACCCATGCAGGATGTATTTGTAAAGCTCAAAAAGGTAGCCCCCACAGATGCCAACATGCTTATTTTGGGTGAAAATGGCACAGGAAAGGATTTGATAGCTAGGGCCATTCACGACAATTCCCTGCGTAAAAACATGCCTTTTATAAAAGTGGATGTTGGTGCGCTCACCGAAACTCTTTTTGAAAGCGAACTTTTCGGTTATAAAAAAGGTGCCTTTACCGATGCACGAGAAGACCGTAAAGGCCGATTTGAAGCTGCTAATGGCGGCACCCTTTTTTTGGACGAAATAGGAAACATTTCCCTTCGCCAACAAGCGCGACTGCTTACTGTTTTGCAAAATAGGCAGGTAACCCCTTTGGGCTCCAACCAACCCATAGCTATTGATATTCGTTTAATATGCGCCACCAATCTGTCCATTCACAATCTCGCGGATGAGGAAAAGTTCAGAAAAGACCTTATCTATCGTATCAATACTGTAGATATTACCATTCCACCGCTGAGGGACAGGGGGACTGACATAACCCTTTTGGCGCGTTATTTTGTGGATTTTTACGCCAAAAAGTACGGCAAGATGAGCTTTGCCTTGGAGCCCGATTTTATCCAAAAGCTAAAAAGACATCCTTTCTCAGGCAACGTTCGCGAACTGCAATATGCTCTGGAGCGCACGGTTATTATGGCCGAAAACCAAAGTTTGAATGCCGAAGACTTAATCTTTTCGGCCATTGAAAGACAGCAGCCCACCTTTATCCAAAACGAAACAAATCTTGATGTAATTGAAAAAAACGCCATTCTTTCGGTGGTTGAAAAAAATAAGGGAAACATCTCCAAATCTGCCAAGGAATTAGGCATTACCCGTGCTGCCCTATATCGCAGGCTCAATAAATATGAACTATAAAAGCTATAGAATCACTCTTGCATTTCACGTCTTGGGCCTGCTCATTTCGTTGTTGGTTCTGGCTTTTGGAATCGTTTCGCCAAATACCTATGCTATTGTAGGCGGAATTTTTCTCACTCTTTTATTGGTTTACCGCCTGTACCATTTTGTCCTGAAGCGTTTTGTGGAGATGGATGATTTTTTTGAATCGGTAAAGTATCGCGATTTCTCCCGATGGTTTTCAGAAGAGCACGGATCACAAGATATTAGGGAATTGCACAAAGGCTTTAATTTGGTCAACAAAACCATCAAAAGTATAGACAGCGAGCGCGAAGCCCAGTTTCTCTACCTTCAGAAAATCCTCGAAATGGTTAATATTGGCATCATTGCCTACAATGTGGAAAGTGGTGAAGTGCTTTGGGCAAACGATTCCATATTAAAAACACTGGATTTCCCTTCCTTCAAAAACATAAACTTTGTTGAAAAAAGACATCCACAGCTATATGACGAATTGTTTGAAACCTACCATTCCAATACTGCGTCCGTAACCCTGGAAATGAAGCAGGAGACTTTGAAAGTCCTAATTTCGGATACGGTTTTTGAAATGGAAGCAAATTCGTTTAAGCTCATAGTACTTCAAAACATAGAGGAAACCCTAAACCAAAACGAATCGGATGCCTGGAAAAAACTGCTGAGTGTAATGACCCACGAAATCATGAACAGTATAGCCCCCATTTCCTCTTTGGCAGAAACCTTGGAGACCAATATTCAAAATAACTTAAACAACCCCCAAGAAAATCCCTTGGACATTGAAGATTTGGATTCAGGAATAAAAACAATAAAAAGGCGCAGTGAAGGCTTGCTGAAATTTGCAAAGACCTATCGCAGCCTAAACAAAGTGACCCATTTAAATCTGGCCAGTGTAAAAATTGCTGAGCTCTTCAAAAACATCCAAAACTTAATGCAGCCGTCTATGGAGTCTAGCGGAATAAAAATTGACTTCTCGCTGGATAACCCCGATTTGGAGATAAAGATAGACACCTATTTAATTGAACAGGTATTGATCAACCTTCTGTTAAATGCTATTGATGCCTGCCAGAATAAGGACAATGCCCTTATCCAGATTTCTGCACAAAAGAAAATCAACGGCAATATAATTATAAAAGTGGCAGATAATGGAAAGGGTATTCCAGAAGAGATTAAGGACAGCGTTTTTGTACCTTTCTTCAGCACCAAAAAGACGGGAAGTGGTATTGGCCTTAGTTTGAGCAAACAGATTATGCTGCTACACAAAGGCCGAATCCAAATAAAAAGTGCCGAGGGCACTGGCACGGTTATCAGTCTTTCGTTTTAAGCTGACTTCGATGATTAAAACCACAAAGTAGCATTCATTGGTATGCTTTTGGAAGATTTCAAAAGGAGATATTTATAAAGAGAGTAATCGTACTTTTGTACAGTATAGCCACATAAAGAGAACCCTGTGAAAAAAAGCTTGAAGTCAGTTGCCGTTATTGGCTTTGTATCCAAGGGGATCATCTATTTGGTTATTGGCATCCTCTCACTTTTGGCAGCCTTAAATATGGGTGGCGAAAGTTCTGGCACAAACCAAGCCCTAACGTTCCTTAAAAAACAACCCTTTGGGCAAATACTATTATTGTTACTGGCTGTGGGCTTGCTTTGCTACTCGTTTTGGATGTTTGTTCAGAGCATTAAAGACCCTGAAAATACAGGCAACGACAGAAAGGGAAAACTGCGTCGTTTCGGGCTTTTCACCACTGGCTTAGTCTATACTTTTGTGGCCTTTCTGGCTTTCTATCATGTGTTTGCCTACGTAGCCGAAGAGAGTTCTGGCTCGCAATACTTGAAGTTTCTTGGGCCTACTACAGTTTCTATCGTTTTTATCGTTATAGGAATTGTTTTGGCGCTTCAGGCGTTGGTTTTGATTATAGGCGTTTTTAAAGGAGGGCTATTGGACCAATTTAATCTGGAAGGCCGTAAGTTTTCACGCCTTATAAGGCTAGTGGGGATGTTTGGGTTTTATGCTCGTGCCTTTATCGTTGCCATTATAGCTTATTTCTTTTTACGGGCGGGCATTTATAGTGGTAGCCATGAAATAAAGGGCATACAGGATGCCTTTTCCTTCCTGGACCAATCGTTGGTGGGGAGAATATTGATGGGCTTTACCGCTATAGGGTTTGTTTCCTATGGCGCTTTTTATGTGTTGCTTACTCGATATCGGAGTTTTGAGGGGGAGTGATTTGAAATAATTTTAAAAGTTTCCACTTTCACACATTCTGACATTAATGTAATGATTTTTCTTTGGTAAGTACCAGGGAGCTTTCAAAAAGAGCCTCCACGGGAAAGGGATTGTATTTTAAAAAGGAAAACATATCTCTGATTTAGTTTATAAATAGAGCACGAACTTCTTGTCTTGAACTAAAATATACAAAAGCGCTGTGAAAATGATGTTTTATAAAAAAATGTGATGGATGTATTCTAAAATCAGTGAATAAAAGCTTACCGTTTTGGATCTCTTTTTCCCAATAAAAAGAAATTCTTTGTTTAATATATTTGTAAACATTGTGTAACACAAATGTGCTATTAAAAGTCTTAAAAGAGATTTGCGATAGAAATGATACATCCTATTTTTTTCTTTAAATTAAAATAATGAAGGCCATTTATTACTTCTTGTTTATACTGCTTTTGGTTTTAATGCCATTCCAACTTTTCGCTCAATCCGAAACCCAAGAAATGGTCGCGGATCGAATCAATCTCGGGGTAAAGTATTTGGCCGAAAAAGAACATATTAAATCTATTGAAGAGCTCATTGGAGCAAAGGAAATCGCAATTCGCAATGATTGGTATCTCAAGGCATTTAATGCCACCTTAAATATTGGCACCAACTATTATTTAATGTTGGATTATGGCGAGGCATTTCAGTATTATCTACAGGCCTATGACATTGCCATAAAGCACCTTGGGCCGCGCCAAGAAATGGCAGTGTTCAATAACATTGGCGTTTTATATGTAGAGGAAAAGGATTTCCTTAAGGCAGAAGAATCTTTTTTAAAAGCTTATGAAATAGCGAAGAAACTTGATAATAACCAACAGATAGGTACCTATGGCATTAACTTGGCTTTAGTGCTTCACAAACTGGGAAAGGTGGATCTTGCCAGTCGTTATATCGAGGAAGCACTGCCATTATTAATAAATATGCCTAATGTTTCATTATTGGCAAGAATAGCAAAGACGGAAAACCTCCTCCTGCAACATCAATACTTTGCGGCCGAAAAATTGGCCTTGGAAGTTCTCCCACAGCTGGAGAATCTTTCCCTTTTGAAGGAACAGATTACCGTGAACGATAAAATAACGCTACTGCTAATCTTAACTAAGATATATGAAGAACAAAATCAGTTCAAGACGGCTCAGGATTACGCCTTGCTGGCACGCTCCCTTCAGGATAATGTAGAAGAGCGTATTGAAGTCTATGATAGGCTAGCCACTCTTTACGGGAAAACCGATGATTTTAAGACGGCCATGGCCTATAAGGACTCAGTAATTATAGCTACAGATTCGCTGTATGCCATTAAAAACAGTGCTTTGTTTAAAAGTGAAAAGGTAAAATTCCAAATCAAGAACTACCAGCACGAGCTAATGGAAAGCAAAAAGGCCTTAAAAAGCGAAAAGCAGTTTTTCTATTTACTCATTACGGCTGTTGTAATTTTTATGGGTTTTTTAATTTGGATGTATAAAAATAATTCCCTTAAACATAAGCAACGAAAACGGATTATCGAGTTGGAACTGGAGAAGGAAAAAAGCGATCATTTATTATTGGAAGAACAGCACCGTGAAAAGGAAGCAACAGCGTTATTGGAAAAGGAGCGTCTTAAAAATGAACTGGAGGTTAAAAATCGTGAATTGACAGCAAAAGCCATGTATATGGCGAGTAAAAATGAATTGATTGAGGAAGTTCTTCAATCGCTATTACAAAATACTGAAATCACAACCAATACCTCCTTAAAAAGCCAAATTAACGATTTGAAAAAGCATTTAAAGAAGGATGCCCAATGGGACAGTTTTTTTGTGCATTTTGAAGAGTTGAACCAAGGTTTTCTCGATAGGTTAAGAACACGGCATCCCAATTTAACGCCCAATGATATCCGCTTTTTGACTTTCCTTTATATGAATTTGAGTTATAAGGAAATTGCTTCCCTATTAAATATCACCCCCCAGTCCTGTAGAAAGAGAAAGGAGCGTATAGCAGTAAAAATGGATGTGCCGGGCAATGTGTCGCTGCACAGCTATCTTTCGTCTTTTTAAGGTAATGTCACAAATAAACTTAGCACATGTCACAAAATGTCTGCATTGTTTTTATTAAAAAAGCACTGCTCATATCTATTTTTATCAAATAATTAAAACAAGAATGGAGAAGAGGGACTGTTTTTTATAAGCGTCTTTATATTCTATTCAAAGTAATCACTATTAAAATATAGATTAATGAAAAAAATTACATTTACCCTAAGTGTTGTTATGCTATCCTGCTTATTTAGTATAACAACTGTTTCGGCCCAATTCAGCCAAGATGCGAAAGTAGTAAGTGAAAATCGTGAGTCGCGTGCAGAATATGGCACTTCCGTAGCTATTCTTGATACTTATGCCGTAGTAGGAACCTCACGGGAGAATATTGCTTCGGGTGCAGCCTACGTGTATCACAAAGATGCTGCTGGCGATTGGTCTTTTCAACAAAGTTTCACTGCCCCGGATCCAAATATGGGTGCCGAATATGGAGGAGGAGCTAAATTAACAGACAACCTTATGGTAATCGCTGCTGGGAGAGCAAATGTTTCTGGCTTGGACAGGACCGGAGCTTTATATGTTTATCAGCTTAACGGTTCTACTTGGGAATATGATACCAAACTTATAGCCAGTGATTTTAGCGCAGAAGCCAAAATGGGAATGAACCCTACTTCATTGGACATGGAAGGTAATACTATTGTGGCCGGTGCTCCCGGAGAAAATCTATGGACTGGCAGTGTTTATGTTTTTGAAAAATCTGGCGGAACCTGGAATGAGGTTCAAAAAATAATGAGCCCGAACCCGCAGCAAAATGATATTTTTGGAATAGGAGTAGCCATTGCTGGAGATTATATGGTAGTAGGTGCCAGTGAGGAAGACAATACAAAAGGAGCGGCCCATATATACAAGAAAAATAGCAGCGGTGTATGGGAACATGTACAGCGAATAATTGCTTCCGATGCTATGGCGCAAGGTTATTTTGGCACCTCTGTATCTATATCCAATACAAGTATTGTGGTAGGAGCCTACGGCCATGCGGGCGGTGAGGGTGCAACCTATATTTTTGAGGATGACGGAACGGGCAATTGGACTGAAACCCAAAAAATCACGGCTTCTTCCCCTTCCTTAGAAGCAAATTTTGGCTGGAATTGCCTTATCCAAAACAACCATTTAGTTGTGAGTGCGCCGCACCCTTACGGCTCGGAAAAAGGAGAGGTTTACGTATATGAAAAGACTGGCGGACTCTTTGCTGAAATCCAAAAAGTAGAGAGCAATGACCTGGCACCAGAGGATTTTTATGGGTGGAATATTGAAATGGATTCAAATCAATTAATTGTGGGTGCGCCTTGGGAAGATGAGGATGCCGCGGGAGGAGACACAGTGGACCGTGCAGGTTCTGCATATATTTTTCAAAACCCATTACTATCCGTTAGTGATTTTCAAGACAATGCTTCGGTGAGTGTTTATCCAAACCCAACAAGTAAATTTATAACTATAAGTTCAAGTAATGTTATAACCAACCTAACGCTCGTAAACCAATTGGGGGCGGTGCTGTTAGAAAACAATGCAATAAACACTAATACGCAGAGTCTGGACCTTTCCCAATATGCAGATGGCATCTATTTTCTAAGTATAGGAATGGACAACGGACAAACAATGGTAAAAAAGATTATGGTGGAATAACTAAATTCTCCTTATTGATCAAAAACCTCCATAGAACATTCTATTGGGGGTTTTTGCTTTAAATTGTTTCACTTTCAGTTCTATGGTCTTTTAAAATGGGAAAATATATCAATACGCCCGTTTTTTAAGAAGGAATAGGTTTGCATAAATTACCAAAATAAACAGCAACGCAAACACCCCGTTCCATTTCCCCCAAAGCAGCAGGTGGGGCGCATAAATAGCCTCCAAAATATTCATACTTGCTATTACAACAATCTGGGTGATTGCATTAAGTTTTCGTTTATAACCGCTGATTATCCAAAGGGCCATAAGCGTTTCAGCAAGGCCAATCAGGATGGTTAAGGGTCTTCCGTTTTCCAAATGCAAAATGGTTTCTACTATTTCTTGGTGGCGGGGCACGAAATTAAGCACTTTACAAAAAAGGCCGTTTAGTAACCAGATTAAGGCGATGAGGTAGTGTATGGGTTTTTGCATCTTTTGGTTTGAAGAGTAAATATAAGTTTTTACTAAAAACCTTGTTTTGTTATTCACTTAGAAAAGTAGGAAAAACCTGTTAAAATCAATATGATAGGGGAATGTACGGGAGAAGTACCGAGGAGGTACGGGGGAGATAGGAGGGAGATACTGGAAAGGAAAGGGGGAAATTCTATTTTTTTACTATAGAACAACAGGTTGCTAAACGCTTGTAAGTTGGTGGACTTGGCTATTGTTTGTTTATGTTCTATTATTCTGGCAATTGTTTCCAGTTTTCGTAGTTGTAGGTATTATCCTTTTTTTCAAGTTCTATTAATTTTTTTGCAAGACTTCGCATCAATGGAGCGTTGGGTTCATTTTTTACAATAGCATCAATTACTTGTTCACGAAGTTGTGGGTGGGTTTTGCGCATTTGCTGGACATGCTTTTCCAAATCTTCTTGCGCCATTATTAATTGCTGCTTTCCCAGTTTGTGATCGAGTATGGTGTCTTCAAATTTATCTATTACGGCATCATATTTTTCAAAGCCCTCTTCAATATAGGTAAGGTTAGCCTGGCCCTCCTCCTCGGGTGGTAGTTTACCAAGCTGCTTCAATTCACGCATAATAGCGGGTTGCTCAAGAATTGGTTGGGAAGCAAGCCACTCTTGAAATTCTTGGGCATTGCCTTCTTGTATGAGCCGTAATAGTTTTTCCTTGTATTTCATAAAATTGAAGGTTTGCTATAAATTGGTGGATATGCTATTGACAATAATGGTATGTAGTTGAAATTTTACCGTTGAATGTTTTATTAAAAATTAAACTTCTCTTTTGCTTCTTTCCAATACTTATTTAATATTGGCTTTTTCATACTTGTTTCTCCATTAGAGGGTTCGCCTGAGAAGTGACAGTAATTTTCTTGATAATCAGTGTTTTTGAATTTGTTCCACATTTTATATGCGTCATCTTCCATGGGTTTTTTAGTATTAAAGGGTATTTCTTTTCCTGTTCTGATGCAATAACCCATTCCGCTTTTGGAAGTATCTGGTTTTTTATTTTCTCGTTTTGGAGGATTTTTTTTGAATACTTTTTGGGAGGTTTTATTGTCAAAGAATTCAGAAAGCTTGTCAGTTGTTATTTCTGAATTTACATACTTTTTAATGCCTAACATATTTTTACTATAAACCGGTTGCTTTTCAAAAAGTAGGTCAGCTTGTTTTAAAACGGTTGCGAAATATTGCCAAGTATCTTCCTCTAAAGTTTTACTTCCCGTAAAGGCAGCTATAGAATTTTTATCCATCAAAATGCCAGCCTCAATATTATTGTTTTGAGAAAACCCGTACAAATTCATAGAGGTTAAAATTGCTTTTGACTCATTGGCGTAATATTTGGCGTGAAGTCTTTTTTCGTATAAAATTTCAATGTTTGGAAACTGTTTAAAGAAATCGAAATCTTCCTGTTTCATGCTTTTTGACATATCGTCTTCATTCTTACCAAACAAGACTGTAATTTTTAAATTGTGGTCATCAAGTTTTGAAAGAAGCGTTGCTTTATATCTATCATGAAGTTTAATATAGGGGGATATTAATATAATATTGCTATATGCAGTTTTAAATATTTTTTCAAGCTCTGCGTTCAATTCATTTCCTTCTAAAAATTTTGCCATAATTTTATTTTTATACACTTAAATGGTTCTTTAGTTCTTAAAAATAGAAATTTTAATACCTTCCATAGCTAGAGAAAATGAAGTGTGTTGGTGGGTAACACACTTTTTATATTGCTATAAACTAATTTGTGTCGTTTAAATATTTCTCTAAAAACAAATCCAAATCCCCTTCGTTTGTAAAGTCGTATTTAGGTTCTGTTCCTAATGTAAAGAATTGAATTAATTCCAAAAGACCTGTAAATAAACGAAAGTGAGTTCCTTCATAATTATAAATATATAAGTGTCTATTGATTCCCTCAATTGTTATTGTCTCTAGTGTTCTGCTAGGTGTGATATAATCTGTATGACAATTTCTAATTGTATTCATTGTTTTAAAATAAAAATCTAATTATAGAATGGTTATACCAAGACTTTTTAAATAATTAAATGTTGGATTATAAAAAGAGGGATTCCTGGTGTGGTCATCCGTACTTCCTTCAGGAATAACTATTACCATTCCTTGTCTCGCTCTTGTCAATAAGACTCTATAGGCATTTACCAAATATTTTTTTCTTTCTTCTTTATGAATGTTTTGCCATTTACTGCCTCTAAAAGAAAATGTTCCCCATCCGTCATCAGTATATCTTAAATCTCCATCCCAAACAACACAAGCCCAATCTAGTTCTAATCCTTGAACGTGAAATTCTGTAGCTACTTGTTCTAAATAATATGAGGAGCGTACATCATCTTTTCCATCCAAAAACCAATTAACTGGGTTCATTGGAGCTTGAACATCAATTGCGAATGGTTTTAATCGCTGTGCTTGAGAAGAAACTACTAGTCCGTAACGTTCACTACCGCGTGCTTTTTCTTTGAGCCACATTTTTGCCTTCCCTATATCTCTTGTTAAAACTATTGGATAGTTTTTAGATATTTGAGAATAAGTATTTCTTGCTTCCGTCATATTGATGTCAAGTATATTTTTGACAAAATAGGATAGGTTTTCGGCACGATAGGAACGCATAGAAACAGCTAAATGAAGATCTTCATCATAAGTTAATGAGACTTCTTCAGATAGAGTTTTTATTGTTTTTTTTGCAGCATATTCAGAATCAGTTAAATTGGGGGAAATATAAACTTTCCAGTTTTTAAATGTATTTCTTATTGCATTTAACCACTCAGAAATTCCAGCTTCTCCAGTGTTTATTTCTTGTCCTCCACCTACTAAACAAACTATAACTGCCCAATCTTTATGTCTGTCTAAACAAGAAATCAAGAATTCTGGCTCAGAATACTCAAAATCCGGCTGATTTTTTTTTTGCTTCATAAACTTAACAGTTTGTTCCTTATTCCAAGCTCTTTGAGCCTCATCAAATATAGCTACATGGTCATAAGGCGCTTTTTTGTCTGTTAAATATGCATCTCTGTAGTGGTGAATTATTTGGATAAAAGTTTTTACGCTGGCCCTGGCTTCACCTTTAGTGATTCTATTTCCTTGCTCTTTTTCATTCTGAACTTGATCTCTTGCCAAAGCTTCTTGCAATATTGCTACTAAAGGAGCATTTCCAGATAAATAAACACTGGAATCTCCTTTAGATTTATCTAAATGTGAAGTAGCAACTTTGAGACCGACTAATGTTTTTCCTGCTCCTGGAACGCCAGTTACAAAACAAATTATTTTTTTATTTTCTGTTTTGGCATGCTCAATAATGTTTGATATAGAAGATGTTGTTGCACTTAAATTTTTAGCTTCAGCATCGCTTCTTGTAATCTCATCAACTGTGTGGTTATGATATAATGAAATAGCCGCTTCTATAATTGTTGGTGTCGGAGAATAGCTTCCTTCTGAAAAGATATTCCCGTTTATAGTTTCGTTTTCTTTAAAAAAAGCATTTGTTTGATCAATTACAATTTTGAGATCAAACTTATTGACTCGAAGAGGTACAGTTAAATTATCCTTATGGGATGTTGTAATAATATCTAAATAAGACTGTTTCGCCTCAGTACATATTAATACAGGTATTAATAAAGCATTATGACTAGGAAGGTGAAAGTTTTTAAGGTCTAAAGCATAGTCCCAAACCTGATCTATATTAAATTGATGATAGTATTTCTCACCTACTTTAAATTCAATTACGTAAACTATGTTTTTAATTATAACAATTGCATCAACACGTTTACCCATTCTTGGAATAGAGAATTCAAAGAATATAGTTCCCTCTTTTCCTCTCAGCGCGTCTTTAAGAATAGGTATTTGCAGCTCCCAAGAACTATTTTGATTTCGTGTAGAGTCAAATTTATTTGAAATCGTGATTGAGCCAATTATCTCCTTAGTACTCTGGCTTATAAATGATGAAATATTGCTTTTGTAATAATAATTTAACATTAATAGAAAGAATTAGGTGTTTCCAGGAAAACCAAATATAGTTTAATAGAATTAATAGAATTAATATAATAATCAAAAAGAAAAAGGGTTCTCACCCAACCCCTAAAACCCGCATCCCTCCAGTATTCTTTAGCTCCAACAACTCCCCATTCACATTCCTGCAAAACCCAACCCCAACTACAGTAACCACCGCCACCGCTTCAGGTATGGCAATACCCTCCGTTATTTTTAGGGGTAAGGTTACAGGCGCAATCGTCTTTT
>Ga0209344_10001996_pt1 | contig 24107 bp, 21 predicted proteins | sample Cruoilmetagenom6_FD_187293 | JGI IMG/M metagenome (GOLD analysis project Ga0209344, IMG submission 187293) | Oil polluted marine microbial communities from Coal Oil Point, Santa Barbara, California, USA - Santa Barbara Oil Seep Sample 6 (SPAdes)... | ecosystem: Environmental > Aquatic > Marine... | reverse complement strand
ACGATGAGATTGAATTGTATCCCTTTGTAAAAGTAAAGAAACGCAGCACCAAAATTGAACCAATTATTGCAACGCGTTTGGCAGAAAAAAGTGAACAAGAACGATTAGCACACGAACAAGCACAAGCACAAGAATGAAACATGCAAAGGTTATATTGCTCTTAATGAGTTGTTTATTTCTTTCCTGTAAAGAAGAAGTAAAAGGATTTGATCTTTCTATGCTGATTAAAGACGAGATAGAAGGCACCTATCATTACATTGAAGAGGAACGGATTGATCTTTTTTTACCCCTTGATTTTTATCGAATTAACGAAGCTGATCACAAAGACATAGCCGCCTTAATATCTGATGAAAAGGAAAGGCAAGCTTTTGAAAAAGCAATGGAAATTCAATCGTTTTTAAAGGATAAAACCTACAACTTTATAGCGCAAAAATATAGTGCATGGCTTGCGTTAACCATGTTGCCAGTCACACCATTTACGCGAAAAGAAGCAGGTCAAGTCCTGTTTTATATTAATAGACGGTATGACAAAATTCAAGACATTACGGGGGTGTATAATGAAAAAATTTCATCGTCGTTTAGTGCAACTTCAAAGGCTAACATTGTAAATGTAGTGTACAAGTCTATTGCCCTAGATAACAAACTTGAAAATAGGGTGAGTTATGATAATGTATATGTAATAAGTACGAAGAAAAAAACAATCATGATCATTTTAACTACCCTTGAAAGAGTTGATTTTAGTGGCGTGATTTCTAAAATTAAGTTGGAAGATGGCTAGAAAGCAATTAGAACACCTATCCGTAGACAAGCAAGGAAGTGAAGTAAGGCATACCTTGTTTAAACACGAGAATTTTGTTGCAGGAATCGCACCAAATTTGCGTGGACCCTATTCGACAATGTATGTACGGAGACCTTGGACAATTAGACAGTATGCTGGATTTTCAACCGCAGAGGAAAGTAATGCGTTTTATAGAAGAAATTTGGCAGCTGGTCAAAAAGGGCTCTCTGTAGCCTTTGATTTAGCTACGCATCGCGGCTATGATTCTGATCATGAACGTGTGCAAGGCGACGTTGGAAAAGCTGGAGTTGCGATTGATTCGGTAGAAGATATGAAAATTCTATTTGATCAAATTCCTCTTGACAAAATGTCGGTTTCAATGACTATGAATGGAGCCGTATTACCCATTTTAGCCTTTTATATTGTGGCGGCGGAAGAACAAGGGGTGGCAATTGCTGATTTATCAGGAACGATACAGAATGATATTTTGAAGGAATTTATGGTACGGAATACCTATATCTACCCGCCTTCTAATTCCATGCGTATCATTGCAGATATTTTTAAGTATACCAGTAAAAATATGCCCAAATACAATTCAATTTCAATTTCTGGGTACCATATGCAAGAGGCGGGTGCAACGCCCGAAATTGAGCTTGCATATACTTTAGCCGATGGATTGGAGTATATTCGTACAGGCCTAAAAGCAGGGATGGATATAGATCAGTTTGCCCCGAGATTATCGTTTTTCTGGGCCATTGGGATGGAACATTTTAAAGAAATAGCAAAGTTAAGAGCCGGACGAATGTTGTGGGCGAAGTTGGTGAAGTCTTTTAATCCATCGATTCAAAAATCCTTAGCGCTTAGAACCCATTGTCAAACGAGTGGGTGGAGTTTAACGGCGCAAGATCCGTTTAATAATGTGGCGCGTACTACCATAGAGGCTATGGCAGCTGTCTTAGGAGGAACCCAAAGTTTACACACCAATGCACTTGACGAGGCCATTGCCTTGCCCACCGATTTCTCTGCGCGAATTGCGCGGAATACCCAGATCTATTTACAAGAAGAAACAGGCATTACAAAAACGGTTGATCCTTGGGGTGGGTCGTACTATGTAGAGCGATTAACCGATGAAATAGCACATAAAGCCTGGAAACTTATTCAAGAAGTTGAAACCTTAGGGGGTATGACCAAGGCTATTGAAAAGGGTATTCCTAAATTGAGAATTGAAGAAGCAGCTGCTATTAAGCAAGCGCGTATAGATAGTGGGCAGGACAGTATAATTGGAGTAAATAAATATGAACTCAGCGAAGAAGATCCATTACATACCTTAGAAGTAGATAATGTTGTAGTTCGCGATGCACAGATTGAACGTTTAAAACAAGTGAAAGCTGATCGTGACTCAAAGGCTGTTGAGCAGGCGCTCTCAAATTTGACCGCCGCCGCCGCTGGAACTGAAGGAAATTTATTAGCTTTGGCCATAGAGGCCGCAAGAGTTAGAGCTACCTTGGGTGAAATTTCATCGGCCTTAGAAACTGTATTTGGACGATACAAGGCAACTATTAATTCAGTAACCGGTGTGTATAGTAAAGCAATAAAAGAAGATGATTCCTTTAAAAAGGCGGCTGAACTAGCCGATAAATTTGCGGCTTTAGAAGGCAGAAGACCGCGGATAATGGTGGCGAAAATGGGGCAGGATGGCCACGATCGAGGGGCAAAGGTAGTGGCGACGAGTTTTGCCGATCTTGGTTTTGATGTAGATATTGGCCCCTTGTTTCAAACCCCAAAAGAAGCGGCAAAACAAGCGGTGGAAAATGATGTACATATCTTAGGTATTTCATCCTTAGCTGCTGGGCATAAAACGTTAGTGCCTCAAGTCGTAGAAGAACTAAAAAAATATGGGCGAGAAGATATTTTGGTCATAGCAGGAGGCGTTATTCCTCCGCAAGATTATCAATTTTTGTTTGATGCAGGTGTGGTGGGCGTTTTTGGGCCAGGTACAAAAATAGCGAAGGCAGCAATTTCCATTTTAGAGATTTTAATAGACAGTGTTGCGGAATAAAATTCCAATCGTTTCTAGAAGTAAAATGTGTTGTATTACGCGTGTAAAGGAGTGGAGAGGAGTGGAGAGGCTTGTAATTATTATTACGGTAGAATTGTACTGACTGAGCTACCTGGTGGTTTTATTTTTTAAGGAAGCGAATTCCGTTTTCTTCTAGGCTGATTAAACGCTGTTTGTACAGCCCTCCAATGGTCTTTTTAAACGCTTTTTTACTCATCCCTAAGAGCGCCGCAATGGCAGCGGGATCGCTTTTATCTGTTAGAGGAAGGAATCCCTCATGGGCTGCTAAAGCATCTACTACTTTTTGACTGTAATCGTCAATCACCTGTCTAAAGCCAATCTTTTGAATAGAGATGTCGAGTTGATTATCAGACCTTACCTTCTTGACATACGCTTTCATCCGATCGCCAATGTTTAGGGGAGAAAAGACTTCGTTGTTATATACTAAGCCTTTGTGCTCATTATTGACAATTACCGTATATCCCAAATCAGATTTTTGAAGAATAATGATGTCAACTTCATCTCCCTCTTGAACGGTAATGTGAATATTTTGTAGTTGATTTTCAATAGAATTGGTGGCATAAAGACGGCCAGATTCATCAATATCTAAATAAACCATATACCATCGTCCCTCGGCAAGATCTCTTCGCTGCTCGTTGAAAGGAAGCAGTAGGTCTTTATCTAAACCCCAATTTAAAAATGCACCAACCTTGGTCATTGCCGCAACTTGTAATAAGGCAAAGCCATAAAGTGTTATTTTAGGGGTTTGTGTAGTAGCCACCTTTTTTCCATCACTTCCATGATATACAAAAACCCGTATAGTATCACCTAACGTCCTTTTATCTGGAGCATACAAGGCGGGGAGTAATACCGTATTTCCATCTTCGTCTTTTAGTAAAAGACCAGCTTCGGTTTGCTTTTCTATCGTTAAGTCGTTGTATTTTCCTACCTCAATCATACGTAATTTTTGTGCAAAATTACTGTTTCTTTCTTCAATGGAGGCTAAATCCAGTCAAATTTGTCTTTCGTGAGTGTATGCTGGATTTCTCCGGTGTGCTTAATAGTACTTGGCTCAAATAAAAGTACCCATACTTCCTCTTTTGCTATTGGCTTATGTTCAACAGCTTTGGGGACAATAATCATTTCACCTGGTCCTAACTGAACCTGTTTGTCTCTAAATTCAATGGTTAAGTTTCCTTTAATCACAAAAAATAATTCGTCTTCTGCAGCATGGGCATGCCAAACAAATTCTCCTTCTAATTTAGCTAATTTAACGTCTTGTCCATTTAACTGGCCAATAATTTTAGGGGTCCATTGTTCATTGAATTGCTTAAATTTATTCTCAAGATTGATTGCAGTTGGCATAGGCTGTAGCGCTTAGGTTTTATCTATTTTAGTTGGTGCTTGAATGGTTGGCAAGGATATATTAAATTTTACCGCTACCAAACGTATAACAATAACAATGATTGTGGTAAAAATATAAGTCACATTTGACGACAAGTTTAAATGATGTAAAACCATAAATACAATGGCCCCGACCAAGCAAGCACTAGCGTAAATTTCTTTTCTAAATATTACGGGAATATCATTGCACAAGATGTCTCTGATTACCCCACCAAAGGTGGCGGTCATTACCCCCAATGCGATAGAAATAACGGGGTGTAAATTTTGTTGAATCCCTATTTCTGTTCCGATTATGGTAAAAATCCCTAAGCCTATAGTATCAAATAAAAAGAGGGTTTTACTTAAATATGAAATGTAGTTGCGAACAATTAAGGCGAAAATTGTACCAAACATGATGATGTATACATAGTTAAGTTCTATCATCCAACCAACAGGCGTCCGACCTATAAGCACATCTCTCAAGGTTCCACCTCCGATAGCGGTAACAAAAGCAACAATAAAAATTCCAAAGGGATCAAGACGCTTGTTTAAAGCGGCCAGCGTACCAGACATGGCAAAAGCCATGGTTCCGATGAGGTCTAGTGATTGGAATATGGTCATAATTTAATGGTGTTGTATGTGTTCGTGCTTTGTTTGACTGGTGTTAATGCCAAACAAGCCGCGTATTGTTGCTACCTATTTGAGATGGAGTGTGCATACGTTGATCTGTCGTATAACACAAAAATACCAGGTCTTTTGCTTGCGTTTTTCGCAGGTAAAGATACCTAAAAAAAAACCGAAGTGCTATAATGGCACTTCGGTTCACGTATAAATTATTTGTAAAATAATAATTTGAAATTAATGGGGTGAGAATCGTAGCGCACTACGAATCATTAAATTCAAATTATTGCTATTCTTCTTTAGGGCTTACACTAGCGGTGGTTAATTCGCGTGATTGTAAGGCCTTTTGTTTGGTGCTTTTGGTAAAGGTGTATTTGTCATCTAACTTTACCTGAAGCAATTCTCTGGTTTCACTTACCCAAAAATATGATTTTTTAATTTTCTTTCCTTGATGCACAAACTTATGCGTCTTGGTATTTACGCCGTTGACGTCAATTTCATCTGTACCTAAATAATTCACGGTTTGGTTCATATTTACATACAACTTAGTTTCATCCAAGGAATTGAAAATAAATGTTCCTTTTCGAGAAAATTCAAGGTTAGGGATAATAGCCCACAGGTTAAAAGAGGGAACTGTTCGTTCCGGAATCTTTAAGGTTGCGTTGTATTTGGCAAAAGTAAACTTTTGAATATCAGGATCGGTTTCAAGTTGATCTACAAAATCACCTTTAAAATTCCAATAAGACACCCCGTTTTTTACGGTTTTAATCCGTGTACCCGTAAAGGTTACCGGCTTAATTTCTGAATCTATCGTACCTGTAAATTTAAATAGGGTAGGAAAGAGTAGTTTTTTATCATCATTGGTGCTTACCAAAGTGAAATTTAAATTTTCATCGTCAAATTTAGCCTCTACTTGTGTGCTTAAAATGGTGGAATTGTCTACACTGCTTTCTTGAATCTTAATAAATCCTTTGGTGTCGTTAGACGTAAACCAAGTGACGTTTTTAACCTCATTTTGTACAGCGATGTCATCAGATTGGGCATGTACAGAAAGTACAAGACACAGTCCTACTAGTAAGGGGAGTTTCTTCATCATAGTTGTTTTTAAATTGTTTATTATTTTACACTAGTATAACAACTATCAGACCACTATTCCTACTAAAATCTTTGTTAATTTATTTTAAAACAACGTAACAAACAGGTAATCAGAGGGTTAAAATTTTAATTATTTTTGTTTTTCCGATCTTCACGGCGCTCTTTTCTGCGTTCTTTACGTTCTGCTTTGCGCTGTTCTTTATCATAAGAGCTGTTTTTACTACTGAAAATGCCATTGATAAATTTATTAAAGCCGGTTTCTTCAGTATAATCTTCACAGGCTAAATCAGTGAGTTCTAATGCAAAATCTTGTTGGTATTTATGTTGAACCCCTTGTATAGTTTTTGCAATTAGGGGAAGCGCCAAGGCACTTCCAGATCCATTGGCCCCTTGATTGAAGCGAATAGTTGGATTTGAAGCACCCACCCGGGTTACCAAAACAATTTTTGGCGTATAGGCAGCAAACCAGGCGTCTGAATAATCTTGTGAGGTTCCTGTTTTACCTGCAATAGGGATTTTAATACCATAGGTGTTTGACATGGCAACCCCAGTTCCTTCTCGAATGGCCTTTTGCAACATGAGTGAAAGTTGATCTACCGTTTCATTGCTTAATACACGTTGTTGCTTTGGTGCTTTTAGTTGTTTGTTCTGATAGATTAGTTCTCCAGAAGCAGTTGTTATAGAAAGGATAGCTTGGGGGGCTACTTTATATCCCCCATTGGCAAAACTACTATAGGCTATGGCAGTTTCATAAATACTTGCAGTACCGGTTCCGAGTGCGGTAGCGGGCTTGTCTGCAAGCGGTTGGCTAAAGCCTAATGCTGACCACATGGCTTGAATTTTTGAAAACGGGGTTTGTAGAAATAAATTAACGGTAGGTATGTTTAATGATTTCGCAAGCGAAGCGGCCATGGTAAATTCCCCTCCGCTACTATGATCATAATTTTGAGGTTGCCAATCTGCAAAATCTTTTAAATTTTTTGCTTCATTTTCCAAATAGGTACAGGGAGTAAGTCCCCCTTCTAAGGCAGTAGCATACAAGATGGGTTTAAAAGCAGATGCCATTTGGCGCTGTGCATATATCTGATCATACGGTTGTGTTTGATAATCAATGCCCCCAATATATGCTTTAATGGCACCTGTGTTGGGATCTATGGCTAGTAAGCCTGCTTGCAATAGCTGCATACTATGGCGAATACTATCTTTAACACTAACCGAATCCTTTTTAAACCCATCCCATTGAAAAAGTAGGCGATTCTTCTTTGCATTAGTTTTAAATTTTCCATTGCTATATGCTTTGTCAACCAATTGATTAAGTGTTTGACGTGCTCCGCTTTGACGGTATTGAGCCGTTAATTTAGTCTGCATTTTTCCTAAATGTGATGCAAAAGCACGGTTGGCATTATGTTGTAGTCTTGCATCCAAGGTGGTGGTAACAATGAGTCCGTCAGTTAATAGATTTAAATTGCTGTCATGTTTAGCATTGTAGCTAGCTAAAATTTCATTCACTTCTTTCTTAACCTGAACTAAGAAATAATTTGCAGGCCCTTCAGCACTCAAATTTGCATAATCAAGGGTTAGGGGGAGCTGTTGTAAAGAGTCTTTGGCAGATTCTTCTAGGTACCCATATTTTTCCATTTGGGCTAAGACTACATTTCTTCTGCCCAGTGCATTTTTAGGATATAAGCGGGGGTTATAATAGTTGTTCGCTTTGAGTAGTCCTACCAATACCGCTCCTTCTTCAACGCGTAACTCATTAATTGGGCGGTTGAAAAAACGTCGAGATGCCGCTTCAATTCCGTAAATGTTTTCTCCAAAAGGTACAGTATTTAGGTACAGGGCAAGAATTTCTTCCTTGGTGTAAATCTTTTCTAAGCGGTAGGCTAAAAATCCTTCTTTCGTTTTATTTACGAGCATGGTGAGTATCCCGTGCTTTTCGCGACCGTACATGTTTTTGGCAAGTTGCTGATTAATGGTGCTCCCACCCCCTGAATTTTTGCGGTTTAGTAAGATCGTTTTAAATAACACACGCAGTAGGCTCCTTGAGTCTACACCGTCATGTTCAAAATAACGAGAATCTTCGGTCGCTACTAAGGCATTTACCAAATGTTTTGGCAGTTGACTGAATTCAATGTTGGTGCGATTTTCGTCAAAATATTTACCAAGGATGGTTCCATCTGACGAGAATACGAGACTGGCCGATTGATTTTTGAATTCTTTTAATTGTTCTTCACTGTGTAACGGGCCAAAGACACCGTTGTATACAGCACCTATAAAAAGGCCTATAAGCAAACATAGCACGAAGGTGCACCACATTAAATAGGTTAAAATTTTCTTGCGCATTGAGGGTATACATTTATATAGTGCAAATGTACAATCCAAAGCTAAAGGAATTCTGAAATTACTAAAGTTACGCCTTTATCGTTTGAAGGCTTACAAAGAATAAAAGTAAGGTTGGATATTTTTGTTTACAGAAACATTACGTAATTTTGCAAACCAAAAAATAACAATACATGTTTAATAAAAATATAAAATTACTCTTAGCGTTTGCAATCTTTGCCTATGCAATTTATCAATTTACAGAAAAACATATCGGAAATGGAATTGCGCTTATTTTTGTCGCCTTGATTTTTATCTTTTTCTACTTTAAAAATGAGTTTATTCTACTTTCGTTTATGCGGTTGAGAAAACAAGATTTTGCAGGCGCACAAAAATGGTTGAATTATATTAAAAATCCATCGGGAGCCTTGGTTAAAAAGCAACAGGGATATTATAATTTTTTACATGGTATTATGGTGTCTCAAACCAATCTTACCCAAGCGGAAAAGTATTTTAAAAAGGCCCTTAAATTAGGCTTGTCAATGAGTCATGATCGGGCTATGGCTACCTTACAGTTGGCCGGAGTTGCTATGACAAAGCGTAGAAAAAGAGAGGCAACAGCGTTGATGGCTGAAGCTAAAAAGCTCGATAAGCACGGTGTGCTAGGTGAGCAAATAAAAATGATGAAGCAACAAATGAAGAAAATTTAAGCAGCGTATGCTTTCGCTTTCTGTGCTAAACTAAAGGTCACAAAAAAACCTCGAAATTTACTATTTCGAGGTTTTTTTGTGTACTAAAGTTCAAAAATTATTTTTTGAACTTCGCGTATTTATTTTTGAACTTGTCAATTCGACCAGCACTATCTACCAATTTAACTTTACCAGTATAGTACGGATGTGAAGTTCTTGAGATCTCCAATTTGATTAACGGATATTCTACCCCATCAACTTCCAACGTCTCCTTAGATTCAGCAGTTGATTTAGTCAAAAAGACATCCTCGTTTGACATGTCTTTGAATGCTACTAATCTATAATTTTCTGGATGAATTCCTTTTTTCATCTTATTTGTTTTTAATGATATTAATTTTAGTCTACTTTTATATAAAAAAATACCTGACTATTTTGAGTCTGCAAATTTAATACTATTTTTGAAAATTCAAACATATCAGATGAAAAAAATAAAAACCTTTTCCCTTTTTCTTTTTATCGCAGGGTTATCGCAATCTTGTGGCAATGCTTATAAGCTTGAATTAAGCTCGCCTAAGACGATTAAAGTAAATGAAAAATTAGCAATTTCAGTAAGTGAGAAAAATAACAAGCCCATTGATTCTGTTGTTTATTTTATTGATGGTAAGCGACTTAATGATCACACATCTGTAGACATCGCTACGAGTAAGCTCGGTAAACATGCCATTTCAGCAACGGTATTTTTTGGAAATGAACAGAAGAAATTAACCAATACTATTTATTATTTGGCTGATCATTTAGCCGAAATTTATACCTATGAAATTATCAATACCTACCCGCATGACCCTAAGGCATTCACTCAGGGATTAGAATATCACGACGGTTACCTCTATGAAACCACCGGACAAAACGGAGAATCTAGTCTAAGAAAAGTTGAAATTGAAACGGGAAAAGTACTTCAGAAGATCGATTTAGACGAAAAGTATTTTGGAGAAGGAATGACGATTTATCAGGATAAAATTTACATGTTAACCTGGCAAAGCAAAATAGGTTTTGTGTTTGACTTAACGACTTTTGATAAAATAAAAGAGTTTAGTTATAACGAAAGTATACAGGGGTGGGGCCTGGCCCATAACGGTGAAAAATTGATTAAGTCTGATGGCACCGAACGTTTGTGGTTTTTAAATCCAGAAACTCTAGAAGAAGAAGGCTTTATTGAAGTATACGCGCATAATGGTAAGGTGACCATGCTCAATGAGTTAGAGTATATCAATGACCAAATATTTGCCAATAAATGGCAAACCAATAGTATTCTTATTATTAATCCTAAAAACGGGGCTGTTGAAGGTATAGTTGATCTTAAAGGCTTGCAAGAAAAGTCTGGACAAACAGGAGATGATTATATTTTAAATGGCATAGCGTATGATGCTGAAAATGACCGCTTATTTGTAACTGGGAAGGATTGGAATAAATTATACGAAATAAAATTGTCTAAAAAACAATAATTCAACCCGTTTCAGGGTTACTATATTATGCGTAGAACAGCGGTTGCCTTTGTGTTATTAACTTTACTTGTGGTTACCGGAGCATGCCGTAAAGATTTTGGCACCATCCTAAGCACAGGAGACCTTTCCTTTTCTACCGATACGCTTTTGTTAAATCGGGTTTTTGACGATATTAGCTCTAGTACACGCTCGTTTAAGGTATATAATCGCTCAAAAGAAAACATTAGCATTCCTCATATTGGTTTAGGTAGAGGTGATCAATCCTTTTATCGTCTAAATATTGATGGCGTTCCCGGAAAGTCGTTTGAAAATGTTGATATCCTAGCCAAAGACAGCATCTTTGTATTTGTAGAAGCGACCATTGATTTTGATTTTGTTGATCCAACGGATTTCTTTTATCGTGATGCTATTGTATTTGATACCGGTATGAATGAACAAAAGGTAAGCTTAGAAGCCTTGGTACTAGATGTAAATCTGATTCGACCCGATCGCACGCTCGAGACTGAAGGCTTTGTTTATGAAACCATTATTTTAGGACAAGATGATAACGGAGCGCCATTAGGTGTTCGCGGCGTAATGCTAGATGGAGACACCAGTTTTACCAATGAAAAACCTTACTTAATTTATGGGTATGTGGGCGTGCCTCCCAATAGTACCTTAACCATAGAGGCCGGAGCAACCTTGTATTTTCACGATGCCTCTGGGATCGTAGTAGCGAAGGATGCTAGTCTTAATGTTCAAGGGACATTAGATGAAAAAGTGCGCTTTGAAGATGATCGTTTAGAACCTGAATTTGAAGATGTTGCAGGACTGTGGGAGACGATTTGGTTACGAGCGGGAAGTAAAAACAATGTAATTAATCATGCCATTATTAAAAATAGTCAAATTGGGGTGTTGGTCGATTCTAGTGCCAATGCTAGTCCAACGCTGCAACTAAAAAACACGGCAATTTACAACAGTTCAAATTTTGGAATTTTAGGTCGAGAAACCCATATTACGGGTGAAAATTTGGTAGTGGGTTCTAGTGGGCAATCGTCCTTGGCCTGCACCATAGGTGGAATTTATAATTTTAAGCACGCTACCTTTGCGAATTACTGGAGTGCCGGTTTTAGGCAATTCCCAGCCGTTTTAGTTAATAATTTCTTTACGTATATTGATGGAAATACCACCGTAATTGAAACACGTGATTTGATAGAAGCAACATTTACAAATTGTATTATTACCGGGAATCAAAATGTGGAATTCTTGGTCGATAAAGTCGATGGATCAGCCTTCACATTTAAGGTGAATAATAGCCTTTTAAAATTTGATACCACACAGGAAACCTTATTGAATAACCCGAATTTTGATTTTACAGATACGTCTTTATACGAAAATATTATTTTAAATGGTGAAGCCGATTTTAAGGATATCAGTCTAAATGAATTTCAAATTGGGGAAGCTTCTGTTGCCATTAATGCGGCAAATTTAGGCGCTGCAGCCCTAGTACCGCTAGATATTTTAGGTGTTGATCGTACGCAAGAACCTGATTTAGGGGCATATCAACATATTGTATTTGAAGAGGAAGATTGAGGATTGTTGATTGTTGATTGTTGATTTTTGATTTTTGATTTTTGATTTTTGATTGTTGATTGTTGAATTTGATGGCAATGGTGGGTGTTAACATAATTCCTAATTCCTTGAATCTAAGAACAAAAACGTAACTATAATTAAATTAAGTAAGCAACGAATGAATATAGATAAAAAAAACATTATCGTTACAGGAGCAAGTAGAGGCATTGGCTTTGAGTTGGTTCGTCAATTATCAGCGCAGGGGCATGACGTTTTAGCTATCTCAAGAAATAGTAAACCGGTACAGGAGTTTTCAACAAAAATACGCTGTCTATCGGCAGATATCGGTACAGCTGCTGGTATTGAATCTATTGCATCCTATATTAAAAAGAATTGGACACGGGTGGATGTGGTCGTTCACAATGCGGGAAAATTAATACACAAACCATTTGTAGAAACAACCATGGATGATTTTGAAGCGGTGTATCGGGTGAATGTATTTGGCGTAGCGGCCTTGACACAGATTATATTACCCTATTTAATTCCTGGCAGTCATATTGTTGCTATTAGTAGTATGGGGGGCATTCAAGGTAGTATGAAGTTTGCGGGTTTAGCGGCGTATAGTTCATCTAAAGGGGCGCTCATCACCTTGATGGAGTTATTGGCAGAAGAATTTAAAGAGACTGGAGCTTCGTTTAATACGCTTGCTTTAGGGGCTGTACAAACAGAAATGTTAGCCGAGGCTTTTCCTGGATATCAAGCTCCTGTTACCGCGGAAGATATGGCGACGTATATTGGAACGTTTGCACTTACCGGACAAAAATTATATAATGGGAAGGTGCTCCAAGTATCCTCATCAACGCCCTAATTATGCTCGAACAAATAAAAGAGATCGTTCCAGCTGAAGCACTTGACTATGTGCGTGAACTTATAAAAACCTATCCATGTACGTTTAAGATGGTCAATTCAAGAAAGACCAAACATGGAGATTTTAGTCGAAAACCTGGTGGTAAACTTCAAATTACCATCAATAATGATTTAAATCAACATCGATTTTTACTAACCTTGATCCATGAAATCGCACATCTAGTCACCTTTAGGAAAAGCGGACGAGTAAAGCCACACGGGAAAGAATGGAAACATAATTTTCAACGTCTAATGCTGCCCTTACTGCACCCTAGAATATTTCCAACAGAACTTTTACCTTACTTGGCAATGTATTTGAAAAATCCTAAGGCAAGTACAGATAGCGATGTAAGGCTTTCTTTGGCCTTAAAAAAATATGATCCTCCAAATGATAAACATTTTATATTTGAAATCGGATATAAGCAAAAGTTTTTGTATAATAGACGAACCTTTGAGCTAGGAGCAAAGCGACGCACTCGTTATGAGTGTACAGAGCTTTCTACGGCCAAAACCTATTTGTTTCATCAAAACACAGAAGTAACTCAACTAGAACATGAATAATCATTATGCAGTAATTATGGCCGGAGGTGTTGGCTCAAGATTTTGGCCAGTAAGTACCCAAAAATATCCAAAACAATTTCACGATATGTTGGGAACAGGAACCACCTTAATTCAACATACGTTTAATAGGCTTACTAAATTTATTCCCTCTTCTCAAATATATATTGCTACGAATGCACGTTATAAAGCCTTAGTCATGGAGCAACTTGGGGTTTCGGCAAATCAATTAATTATAGAACCAGCGATGCGTAATACAGCCCCTTGTATTTTGTATGCTGCTCAAAAAATTGAAAAAATGAATCCGAAGGCTTCTGTGTTAATTGCGCCCTCAGACCATTGGATTGAAGATGAAGACGAATTTGCAGCAAATATAACCACAGCCTTTGCCGCCTGTGATACCCGTGATATTTTAATGACCCTCGGAATTACCCCAACCCATCCAAATACCGGATATGGGTATATTAAATATAAAGATCAAGCATCAGAAATTAAAAAAGTGGAGGCATTTGTTGAAAAACCAGACCTTGCAACAGCCACTAAATACCTAGCAAATGGAGGATATTTATGGAACGCTGGAATTTTTATTTGGTCAATTCAGTCTATTTTAAATGCATTTACGATGTATTTGCCAAAAATGAAAGCACTATTTGATCAGGGGAATGAGGTGTATAACACGGAGAAGGAAGAAGCGTTTATCGATGCGCATTATGCCGAGGCTGAAGATATTTCCATTGATTATGGAATTATGCAAAAGGCAGCTAATATATATACCTTACCGGTGCAGTTTGAATGGAATGATTTGGGAACTTGGAGCTCGCTTTACGAGAAAATTGCTAAAGATGAACAACAGAATGCGGTGATTAATGCATCGAGTGTTATGATTGATGCTTCTAATAATATGGTGCGAACAAATACAGGTAAAAAAGTAGTTATTCAAGGACTCAGTGACTATATTGTGGTTGAAAAAGATGATGTTTTGCTTATTTGCCCTAAATCAAAAGAACAAGAAATAAAAGAAATCGTTGCCAAAGTGAAAGATGCATACGGATCAGATCTTGGTTAATCTATAATTTTATGGAAGAAAATAATAAAATTGAAGTCGAACTCGAAGTTAAAAAAGAAGAGGCCAAGAAAAAAGTCACTGGGCTCTTTGGTGGAATTCGAGAATTTTTAATGGCCTTGTTAGATATCCGAAAGGATACCAATAAAGAAGGAACCGTTCAAAGTATTAAGGATAATATTTCGATGCAAGGACATACGGCATGGATTTTAGTATTCTCAATTTTAATAGCTTCTATTGGGTTAAATGCGAACTCAGCAGCAGTGGTGATTGGAGCCATGTTAATTTCTCCTTTAATGGGGCCTATTTTAGGCGTTGGACTGTCCATTGGAATCAATGATATTGATACCCTTCGTCGCTCCATGCTGAATTTAGGAGTGATGATTGGTCTTAGTTTGTTGACCTCATTTTTGTTTTTTAGTATCCCTTTATTTCATGATGAGACGCCAGAAATTTTAGCACGTGTTCGCCCTGACGTACGTGATGTACTCATAGCGATTAGTGGTGGGCTTGCCTTGATTATTGCCGTGAGTAGGCCCTCAACGCAAACCAATACCATTGCCGGGGTTGCTATTGCTACCGCCTTAATGCCACCATTGTGTACTGCCGGGTATGGATTAGCAACTTGGAACTTAAATTATTTTTTAGGTGCAATGTTTCTCTTTACCATCAATACCATATTTATAGCCTTAGCGACGTTTGCCATTGTCAAATTTTTACGCTTCCCTATGGTAAAATATATCAATTCAGCTAAACGTAAACGTATTGCTCAATTTGCCTCTATGCTGGCTTTTTTAATTTTAGCCGGTTCTGTATATTCCTTTTATAACTTAATTCAAGAAAATAGCTTTAAGCAAAAAGCGGCTGAATTTATAAATGAATTAAAAGAGGAAGATGGAATTGCTATCATTGGAGATGCCAATGAAAATATAGACTACTTCAATCGCACCATCACCTTACCTTTATTGGGGTCTATGGTTTCAGATACCGAAAAAGAAAATTGGCAAGCCCGTTTAGAAAAAGCAGGATTGGTAGATGTTGAATTACGCGTGCAACAAAAAGATGATTCTGAAATGATTCAGCAAGTAAAAAATCTTCAAGATTTATACGCACAAAATCAACGAATAATAACATCTAGAGATGAGAGTATTAAAGAAAAAGAAGATAAAATTCGTTTATTAGAACAAGAATTGTCAAAATTTTATGGAGATCAGATTCCCTTTAGTGAAATCAGTGAAGAGGCTCGAATTAATTATGAAGCTTTAGAAGCCTTGAGTTACTATAAAGAAATTAGTACAAATTTTAAACGAATTGATACCTTGGCAGTATTTAGTGCTAAATGGTATGATTCAATTTCGTCAAGTGTGATTCAGCTTCAAGAAAAAAAATTAGCCACTTGGCTAAAAACGAGGTTGCATATAGATACCTTACGGGTGATAAGACAGTAGATTGAAGTTTACTTTGATGACTGATGACTGATGACCGATGACTGATGACCGATGACCGATGACTGAAGACTGAAAACTGAAAACTGAAGACTGAAAACTGCCTAATCAACCTCTCCCGTACGTTTCGCTTCTGCTAATTGCGCAGACCGGACCTTTTTAAAGAGGTTTGATGAGTAGACAAAATCAGTAAGGGCTTCATCATCTGTTCTAAAGACATCGTGACTAGTACCTTCCCATTCCTTTACGCCATTTTTAAGAAAGATTATTTTTTCTCCAATTTCCATAACAGAATTCATATCATGTGAATTAATAATGGTGGTAATGTTGTAATCTTTGGTGATTTCTTGAATTAAATTGTCAATGACTGTTGAGGTTTTTGGGTCTAGCCCTGAATTAGGCTCATCGCAAAATAGATATTTAGGATTCATGACAATAGCGCGGGCAATGGCCACCCTTTTTTGCATCCCTCCCGATAATTCAGCCGGGAATTTTTTGTGTGCGTCTGGGAGATTAACTCTGTTAAGCACTTCATCCACCCGTGCTTTCATTTCATTGACAGATTGACGTGTAAACATTTTTAATGGAAACATTACATTGTCAGACACATTGGAAGAATCAAATAAGGCAGAACCTTGAAAAACCATTCCGATTTCTTGGCGTAGCAACAAGCGTTGATCTACACTCATATCCTTATATTTTTGTCCGTCGTAAGAAATACTACCCTTTTCAGGTCTAAATAAACCCAACATACATTTCAGTAAAACAGTTTTACCTGAACCACTTGTGCCAATGATAAGACTTGTTTTACCATTCTCAAAGGTAGCGTCAATGCCTTTTAAAATTGGTTCTCCATCAAATTCTTTATATAAATTACTAATCTCTATCATTTTCCGAGAAGCATTTGTGTTAACACATAATTTAAGACAATGATGACCACAGAGGTCCATACAACAGCTTTGGTACTTGCTTTTCCAACTTCAATTGCGCCACCATTCACGTAGAATCCGTGGTATGCAGGAATCGTAGCAATTACAAAGGCAAATACCATGGTTTTGATAATTGAATAGACGAAATGAAACGGAACCAAGCCTACACGAATTCCATAAATATAATCAGTAGAGCTCACCAAACCCGTAATTATTCCGGCCACCCATCCTCCAAAAATTCCTAAGAAAATGCTGATAATAATCACAAATGGATAGAATAATATGGTTGCAATTAACTTGGGTAGTACCAGGTGATTCAACGAATTTATTCCCATAACCTCTAAGGCGTCAATTTGTTCGGTAACGCGCATAGTCCCTATGCTTGAGGTGATAAATGAACCTACTTTACCCGCCAAGATAATAGAGATTAAGGTAGGTGAAAATTCTAAAATTAACGATTCGCGAGAAGCAAAACCAATTAAGTATTTTGGAGTCAATGGAGATTCTAAGTTAAGGGCTGTTTGAATAACGACAACGCCTCCAACAAAAAAGGAAATAAAGGCAACAATTCCGATAGAGCTAATGCCTAAATCATCAATTTCTTTAAAAATCAATTCTCTAAATACGCCTTTTTTTTGTGGTTTTCGAAAGACGCGTTTTAGCATTAAAAAATAACGTCCGATATGTTTTATGTAGTTGATCAAGTAGATTTAATTTCTTAACGTAAACTCAACCAAAAATATAATATTAAAACCAAAAAAAGCAGTATTTTTGATTTAGTTTAAAAAAAAATCCATGTATAGATTAATTCTTCCTTTCGTTATTTTTTCTTTTATTTCGTGTGCTGCTCAACCCAAAGTTAGTGCCCAAGCTGTTTCTGTTGGTGAACAGGTCGCTGGCGGGCCCAAATTGGTTGTAGGAATTGTAGTAGACCAAATGCGGTATGATTATTTGACAAAATTTTATTCGCGATTTGGCGATGGTGGCTTTAAGCGTTTAGTAGAGGATGGCTTTACTTGTGAAAATGCGCAATACAATTATATTCCTACCTATACGGCAGTAGGGCATACCTCAATTTATACGGGTACCACTCCGCAAAGTCACGGAATTATAGGAAATAATTGGTATGATAAATATGCAAAGAAGTATATTTACTGTGTTGATGATGGCGATTATAAAAGTGTTGGTGCCGCAGATGGTGGACGAAAATCTCCAGAAAGAATGGTAACCACCACGGTAACCGACGAATTGAAAATGTTTCAAAACCAACGTGGTAAAGTAATTGGTGTGAGTATTAAAGATCGATCAGCAATCTTGCCTGCAGGGCATAGTGCAGATGGTGCCTATTGGTTTCAAGGAGCAGACGAAGGAAAGTTTATTACCAGCAGTTATTATATGGATGAACTCCCTGAATGGGTCAATGAATTTAATAATTCAGGACGTGCTCAAAAGTATTTAGACACCCCTTGGAATACCTTATATGATATCAATACCTATACGGCAACCATTGTAGACGACAACCCCTATGAAGGCGTGTTTAAGGGGAAAGAGAGTCCTACGTTTCCCTATGATTTAAAGAAACTTAAAAAAGACAATGGCAATTTTAATTTGTTAAAAACCGTGCCTGCAGGGAATACAATTGTTAAAGATTTTGCTGAAGCAGCCATTATTGGAGAACAATTAGGGCAATCATCGTCGCTTGTTGATTTTCTTGCGGTGAGTTTTTCAAGTACGGATTATGTCGGACATAAATTTGGGGTAGATTCAAAGGAAATAGAAGATACGTATTTACGCTTAGATCGTGATTTAGCCGAATTCTTTACCTTTTTAGATGAAAAAGTAGGGAAGGGGGCATATACGGTATTTTTAACGGCAGATCACGCTGCGGTACAGGTACCCGCTTATTTAGAAAGTCTTAAAGTTCCAGCAGGTTATTTAGATAATAAAGCATTTAAAACAGCCTTAAATACATTTCTAAATTCCACTTTTGGCAGTGAAGAACTAATTGAAAATATATCAAATAACCAGCTATTTCTTGATAAAACTAAACTTAAAGAAGCTAATCTCAACGTACATGTAGTGAGCCAAGCAATCGTAGATGAAGTGATTAATTATGAAGGGGTGTATAAGGCAGTAACTGCGAAGACGCTACAAGAAGCAAATTTCACCACAGGAATCTTAGCCTTATTACAAGAAGGGTATAATCAAAAACGATCAGGTGATGTAATGATCATCAATGATCCGTCGGTCATTAGTTATGCTAAAACGGGTTCTACCCATGGGTCAGGGTATAGTTATGATACGCATGTGCCGATACTATTTTACGGAAATGGTATTAAAAAAGGACGTACTAGTCGATATATACCAATCATTGACATTGCACCAACAATTTCTAATTTGTTAGGGATCAGTTTTGCCAACGGCACTACTGGTAATGTGATAGAGGAGGTATTTGTGGATTGATATTTAGTGTTCAGTTTTTAGTAGGTAGTAGGCAGTGGGCAGTAGGCATTGGGCCGTCTTCAGTAGGTAGTCAACGGTAGGATTGGTGAAATGACAACTATTGAAACGAAAACGCCCGAGGGAAAATAATCAGCGAAGCTAAAAAACAAGCTCCAAATAACAAATAAATCACAAAAATCAATACTCAACGTATTCAAACAGAAACCTTCTTTATAGCAAGTTGTTTTAAGGTAGTTCAGATGCTGCTGTGCGAAGTTTGCAACTTCGTACCGTTTGGGGTTTAGGTTTCAGTGGGTAGTCTTCAGTCTTCAGTAGGCAGTGGGCAGTCATTACAATTTAATTTCAAGAGGCATTTGTGAAACAAGGAATTTAGCTTTGAGAATTAAAACCGAAACCCAACGGTTAATAAAAAATAGCGTTCTAGGATACCTTGAGTACTGTTTGTTATTGAAAAATCAGTAGTGTTGATCATACTCACATCTTTCTGATTTAACAAATTCTTTCCTTCTAATTTATAGGTAAGACTTTTTTTCTTATTTGTATATTTTAATTCTGAATTTAAAAACAGGGTTTGATTGGTACCTTGACGAATATCCGGTACTTGATAGATGAGTTCTGATTCAAAGCGAAGCTGAGATGATGGAATATAAAAAAGTTCAAAAGTGTTGACGACACTTTCGTTATTGTTTTTAAAAACACCGCTCTTAAAATCATTTTTTTGGTAGCGTAAATTATTAGAGAATATAAACTTTCCAATAAAGCTTGTACTCATATCAAAAGTAGCATTATAGCTATTGTTTTGGTTTTCACGAATTTCAGCGTTATTTACTCGATTAAAATATCGATTGGCACTGTAGGAACTACTCAAAGTGAATGTGGTTCTCAACGGACTTACATATTTACTTCCACTAACGCGTATTGAATTCATTTTGCTACCGAAATCCCGTAAAAAGTAGGTGTAATAAGACACATCTGGGGTGTACAGCATCGAATTAAAATAAGTAGTATTGTTTTTTTGATGTGAAAAATTAATGCTGGCTGAATAATCCTTAAACAAATCATCATATCGATAGCCTAGGTCGTATTTGCTAGTGGTTTGTGGGTCAAAATTTAATTCATTGTTCCGCAAACTTCGATTCGATTGCAAAATAAAGTCGCTGTAGAGTCTCTTTTCATCTGGTGCCTCATTGGTATGCGCTAAAGAACCAAATACGGTATGATGGCTATTGAATTCATAGTTAAGTGAAATAGTTGAATTCAGCAGTAAGGTATGGTCCCTTTGCCTTGTTTGAGTTAAAAGATCTTCGTATGTATAGTGGTATAAGGATGTTTTTACAGTTGGGGTAATTTCGAGTTTATTGAATTTTAAAAAATAACTGAGACTCAACCCAGGTGAGAAAACGTTGTAGTGGATGTTATTGCTAAATACATTGACCTGGTTGGTGTCAAATAAATTACTCTGCAATGAATTATTAAAGTAATCAAATTCGACTATGGAGGAAAACTTATTTTCTTTTCCAGTTTTGGTAAAATAGTTAGCACTTAAGTTTAGGCTTCGTTTTTTAGAGAAAATTTCTTGTACGTTAGTACTGTTGGGGATCAATTCATTAGTGTTAAAATCTATTCCAGTTAATAAATTCAAGGTTTCTGGGATTTCGCTAAAAGCAACAATCCCATCCATTTTTAGCGCGCTTCTATTGTTAAGTCGGTAGGTAAAATTGGTTGTGTTTTGAACGGTTTGCTCCTTTTGTAAGAGGTTTTCGCCATTCTCAACTCCGTTGACTAAGCCTAAATCTCTTGATTCATTGCGTAATTTAGCATATTTAAATTGGGTGTTTATCGAACTGTTTTTACTAAAAAACTTTCTATAATTCAGTTTGCTATTAAAATAGCGTGGTAATTTATTACTACGGGTTGCTTCGGTTATGACAATAGGATTATCAGGATCCGTATTAATAAAGGTAGTTCTTTTATTTTCTTCCAAACCACGATCTGAAAAATAGTCTAAATTTAAACGCAATTCTTCCGTTTTAGACAGCTTTGGAAGGATATTAAAGGTTCCAAAAAAAGCATCATTTTTTAGGCTATTTTGACCAATGCCAATATTGTTTTTTATATCGCCAGAGAGATAGGTTGGCGCTTTAAACCGGGTATGATTGGCTCCATTGAGAGAATTAATATATCGCATAGGATCAAAATAGTTTGAAGAACCTTGTCTCCCCATATTGTTATAATTAAGGGTAGTATAGGCTTTTATTTTTTTGGTAATGGCAATGCCGGTTGTGTTAGCATAATACCGATCGCGAATTCCATAGCCCAAATCTGCACTACCTGAAAAGTTAAATCCATCTTGAAACTTTAAATTTAACGCGACTTTGTCGGTTTCTGTCAAGCCTTGAAGTAGGGGATTGTCTTCAAAATTTTCTATAGCTTCAACCCCTTTAATATGCTCTGCGTTAATTGTTTTTGTGCCAATGGTATAGCCTCCGTCAAAGAGGTTGTCTCCATCTAAGAGCACGTTGCCAACTTTTTTGCCTTTAAATTTAATCAATCCATTATCATCAATTTCTACGCCCGGTAGTTTTTTTAATATATCCTCTACAATCCGTTCCGTACCGTTGGTTATCCGGTCTAAATTAAATACAGTGGTATCCTTTTTAATTTTTACGGTTGGTTCAGCCACAACAACAATTTCCTCTAAGGCTTCTGCACTTTCTCGTAAAGTAATATTCACTTCATATTTAATTCCATCAGTTAATTCTAAGGTTTTTTGGACTTTCTTAAACCCAAGCGAAGCAACTTCAATCAGCACCGATGTATCGGCCGGGGCATGCCCTATTTTATATTGGCCATACTTATCTGTAATACCAAATGCAAGGATTTGTTGGCTGCTGTCAGTTTTTTTAAGCAATACATCAACATAGGGGATGGGGTTGTTTAGACTGTCTTGAACAGTACCAATTATGGTGATTTCACGTTGGGCTATTGCTGAGAAGCTAACTAGTAATAATAGAATTATTGGGAAGGAAAAGCAAATTCGTTTCTTAATCCAATTTTGTAAAATTCCTTCGATAATCATGGATGTTGCTATTCAAAAATTCTATTTAGTTATCAGGTTTATTAAAATTTACCATTGTAATCATTTCAAAATGTTAGAATTTTCGGCAATAATAATTTCTATATTTGGTAAGGATGCTCTTGGTTTAGCATTTGGTTTTTGCATTTTAATTTTATCCATTACTTTAGCAATCATTTGAGCCTGTTTTTCTGATACTTCCTTAAAGCGTTTCTTGTAAATTTCTTCATAGGCTAACCAGGATGTAAATTCGATATCCTCAAAAAATCGTTCATGAATCAAAGCCGTAGAAATTTTCAAACTAATAGCTTCTATGTTGATTTCATTGTTACTATCGTGTATTTTTAAGACAACCCCAGGTAAGCCATGAAATTTTAAAGGCGCAGCCTTATATGGAATTTCTGTGGTGAAATAGGCGATGTAATCGCGTCCTCTGTAGCTTGCCATAGCCTGCTGACAACTATATCCCAAGATTGTTTCATTTTCTTGGGTCAGTTCCCATTTTATTAGATTCAAACTATCTTTAATATTAAATTTTTTGCCCCCTAAATTTTGTGGTAATATTTCTTCATACTTCATAAAACTGTCCTTATTATTTTTATAAATCCGATACGGATTGACTTTTGAGTATTTAACCTCTCCATTGCCGTTGATATCTTTGATAATAATGGGATCCTTATCTAATATGGTTTGGAAACTTTCATTTTTAGTGGCATACAGTTGAATCTTAACATCTATAGGTTTAATAAAGTTTAAGTTGTATTCAATATGCAATTCTTTATCTTGGGCTTGTAAGACCAAAGTGAAGAATAAAAAAAACAATATTTTGTTTTTCATAAAATAAGAATTTAAATTTAAATCCAACAACCTAGGTGAGCCTCAGAATTAGACATCACCCTAGTTATTGAATTTTTAAAATATGACATATTAAAATTAATAGAAATAGACTTAAAAGTTTATACAAGTAGTGCCGGGATTGTCAACTCTAAAAGATAGGAAAAATTCCATATTAATTCCTTCTAATTGATTATAAGTTGTCTGTGTAACACTACCTCCACAATTTTCTTCAGTATAAAGATAAAGTGCAAAATCTTCAGAGAAAATTTTACTTTCTTTTAGAATAAGATTTATTCTTTTGGCATTAATTAATTTCTTTACAGTTTTAAAATCCTTTAACTCTTTATAATGATTAACGTTTGTGAGAGGAAAATTAATTAATTCAAAATTTTCAGAAAATCGTTCTGTAGGCACGATATTGTTATTTTTATCATTGTTTGAAATAGTTGTGAATGATAAAATTAGTACAAAGCCTACTGTTAAAAGTAATAAATTTTTAAAATTTTTCATATTTGTAAAATTTAATTATGAATTACATTTCCCTGAACCTGTAAAATTTTTAATGGTCTGCGAGGCATTTTACTCAGAAAAAGATTATATTCGAACTCCTCTGTTTGTATAGTGTTTATGTCACATAGGCATTTGGTTTTGATTAAGATGTTTGCAATACGTATTTATTAAACCCTGCAAGCAGAGGTTAGTTTAAAATAAATGCTTTTATCTCAATACGAGATTTTCCAAAAAATGTAATGTTTAACCCTATATTTCGAAGAAGATTTGCGATAAAATCTGTTTAAAAATAAAAAATAAAAAATAAAAAATAAAAAATAAAA
>Ga0209344_10001995_pt1 | contig 24122 bp, 21 predicted proteins | sample Cruoilmetagenom6_FD_187293 | JGI IMG/M metagenome (GOLD analysis project Ga0209344, IMG submission 187293) | Oil polluted marine microbial communities from Coal Oil Point, Santa Barbara, California, USA - Santa Barbara Oil Seep Sample 6 (SPAdes)... | ecosystem: Environmental > Aquatic > Marine... | reverse complement strand
GCAAGTGCTGCAAACCCCGCCTTTGCAAGCGAAAGGCAAATCTGCGCCCGCAGCTAAAGCGGCGTCGAGAATATTGTCAAAATCCTTCGTCATTGTGAACTGGAATTCCTTTCCGGCATCCACAATTGTTACCTCAACACCTTCCACATTCTGCTGCGCCAAACGTTCGGCGCGTTTTTTATCTTCTTCGGTCAAACCGGTTACGAACAATTCAAAATGAATCAGTTCCTTTGGCAAACCTGCTTCAATTAAATAGTTGCTCACATAATGCACCATTTCTTCGGGACCGCACAAAAACACTTCGTTTGTATCTGGTATATCGATGAAACTTTTAGTCAGCACTTTCATCTTTTCATCGTCAAAACGACCGTTGAAAAGGTCGATATCCCGGCGTTCTTTCGTAAGAAAATAATAAATTTCCAACCTTCCGAAATATTCATTGCGAAGTTGTTCCAACGTTTCCTTAAAGATAATGGATTTCGCTGTCCTATTCACATAAAACAGCTTGCAAGTTGCATCTGGCTCCAATGCCAAATGGGTTTTCAGCATTGAAAGCACGGGCGTAATTCCACTTCCGGCAGCGAAAAAGAGATAGTTTTTTGCTACGTTGGGATTTGTTTCAACCCCGAAAGTTCCGCTGGGAACCATCACTTCCAAAGTATCGCCAATGTGCAATTTTGAATTTACAAAACTTGAAAATTTCCCTTCGGGAATAGTTTTTACGGCAACCTGCCATTGATTATCCACCGGGCTGGAGCACAAACTGTAGGAACGGCGGGTATCTTCGCCATTTATTTCGGCTTTCAAGGTTAAATGCTGGCCTTGACGAAAGTGGAATTCCTCAGCCAGATTCTCCGGAACGTCAAAGGTTATTACCGAACAGTCGTCGGTTTCTTTATACACGTTCTTAACTTTTATTTTATGGAATTTTGCCACGTATTTTTTGTCGGATTAGAACAACAAAACTAACGCTTGTTAGTTGAAATTGCAAATTATTAATGTTGTCGCGTCGAGTCTTTCGACCGCGCTCGAACTGACATTCTATTTTATTCCTTTAATGAGCACAGAAATCATATCCCTTTTCAAAATATTAACGTCCAGTTTCCCCCGTTTTTGATACCATAAATAAAGCGTCCGCAATGTGGAAAGTATAGAAAATAGGATTACTTCGGGATGATATGGTTTTATTTCGCCGGCTTCCATTCCTTGTTTTATAATGCTTCTGAAATTTTCTTCGTAATCTTCACGCATTTTTACGAAAGCCAACAAATCTGCTTTCTCCAAATGCATCCAGTCGTTGTTCAAAGCAGCAAGCGCTTCGGAATAATTCACAGTAATATCAACATGCATTTCGATAACTTTTTCCACTTTTTCAATTGCTGAACTGTTTTCAGAAACCACTTTTTTCATTCCAACGGTAAACTCTTCAACAACTTTTAAAATGATTTCAGAAAGTATTTCCTGTTTTCCATTTATATGATTGTAAAGACTCGCAGCCTTTATATCCATTGCCGTTGCGATGTCGCGCATTGAAACGGTTTTATATCCTTTTTCGTAAAAAAGACGGGAGGCAACTTGTATTATTTCTTCTTTTCGGGAAATTGTTTTCATTGTTGATGCAATATAGGAATTTTAGTTTTCAAGACTTATTTTAAAAGCAAAAGACAGTACTTTTGAACTATGGAAATTAAAATTGAAACCAACGCGTTGTTAGACCGGTTACCGCCACATTTAAAACAGTACATAAAACCACAAGATTATGAGCAATACACGCCCATAAATCAAGCGGTTTGGCGTTATGTGATGCGAAAAAACGTGGATTATCTGGCAAAGGTTGCCCACGAAAGTTATTTGGGCGGACTTAAAAAAACCGGTATTTCCATTGATGAAATCCCTTCGATGTATGGAATGAACCGCATTTTGAAAGAAATTGGTTGGGCCGCAGTGGCGGTTGATGGCTTTATCCCGCCGAATGCTTTTATGGAATTTCAGGCGTATAAAGTGCTTGTAATTGCAAGCGACATCCGCCAACTTGAAAACATAGAATACACGCCAGCGCCAGATATTATTCACGAAGGCGCCGGGCACGCACCAATTATTGCAAGTCCGGATTATGCGGAATATTTACGTCGTTTTGGCGAAGTGGGTGCAAAAGCAATTTCCAGTGCGCACGATATTGATATGTATGAAGCCGTTCGTGAGCTTTCCATCTTGAAGGAAGCCGAAGGGATTTCGCAGGAATTGATTAACGCTGCCGAAGCTTGGGTTGAAGAACTTCAAAACAAAAAAGTTAAGCCTTCGGAGATTTCTTTAATTCGAAATTTACATTGGTGGACCGTAGAATATGGAATGGTGGGCACTGTTGAAAATCCGAAGATATATGGCGCTGGATTACTTTCATCCATTGGCGAAAGCGTATGGTGTATGAAAGATGAAGTGAAGAAAATTCCATACACAATCGATGCGGCCTATCGAGATTTCGATATAACAAAACCACAGCCGCAACTTTATGTAACTCCAGATTTTGCGTATTTGCAGGAAGTTTTGGAAGAATTTGCAAATACAATGGCGGTCCGAAAAGGGGGTTGGCGCGGATTGAAAAAACTGATAAAATCAAAACAGCTCGGTACTATTGAAATAAGCACGGGACTTCAAATTAGCGGACATTTTTCCCGAATGATCAAAAATGACGACAATGAAGTTGTGTATTTTGAGACAGAAAGCGAAACTGCACTTAGTTACCGCGAAAAAGAAGTAATTGGCCACGGAATACTTCGGCATAAAAAAGGGTTTTGTTCGCCTTTGGGTAAGCTGAAAGGCATAAATCTTTCCATTGAAAACATGGGTCCGCGCGATTTGCAGGCTTATAATTTTTACGACGGAAAACCAATTGCTTTTGAGTTTGAAAGTGGAATTACCGTTGAAGGCTTGAACGTTACCGGAATTCGAAACCTTCGCGGCGAATTGATGCTGATCCAATTTACAAATTGCACTGTAAAGTATAAAGATGAAATATTGTTTTCCCCAGAAATGGGCGATTTTGATATGGCTGTGGGGAAGGAAATTGTTTCAGCTTTTGCGGGGGCCGCAGATTACCATTCGTTTGATCTGGCTAATCATGTTTCTTCAAATGAAACCATTCGCCCACAATTTTCAGAAAAGGAAAAAGAATTAAATAGCCTTTATAAAGAGATTCGGGAGATTCGCAATTCAAAAGAAATCGATTCAGAAAAATTGGAATCTACTTTTAAAATTTTAAAGGAAAAACATTCAAACGATTGGTTACTACCTTTGGAAATTTATGAACTCGTTTCAGAAAACAATTCAAATTTTTCGGAAAATGTGTTGAAACATCTTCTAAATTTGAAAAAACAACGTCCGAAAGCGGCACATTTAATTGAAGGTGGATTGGAACTTCTGGAAACAAAAACAAAAGAAATTATTAATTAACATTTCAACACACTCAGTGTAATATTACAATATTCAGTATGGGACTATTTGATTTTTTATTCGGCAATAAAACAAAAAAAATTCAGGATTTTAAAAGCCGTGGCGCCATTATTATTGATGTACGTACCAAAAATGAGTATGAAAGTGGGGCCATTCCTGGCTCTAAAAATATTCCGCTTCAAAATATTTCCTCAAAAATAAGTGAAATAAAAAAATGGAACAAACCAGTAATAGCCTGTTGTGCCAGTGGAATGCGCAGTGCTAGTGCCGCCGGAATCTTAAAAAGTAACGGCATTGAGGCAATGAACGGGGGCGGGTGGTTTAGCTTGAGCAAGAAACTTTAATCCCCCTGTTCCACCCCAACTCTTCCAAAGAGAGGGAGCAGATAATTATAAATTTTAAATGATTGAATTTCAGTTTTTTGTAGCTTTATAGATACTAATCAAAAAAATTGAAATTATGTACCAATACAAAGCAAAAGTCATTTCGGTTTATGATGGCGATACCATTACCGCGATGGTGGATTTAGGATTTTTTCATTTTCAGCAAATGAAATTTCGACTTTATGGAATTAATACTCCCGAACTTCGCGGCGAGGAACGCGAACAGGGATTGGTTGTCCGCGATATTGTGCGCGCTATGATTCTGGACAAGGAAGTGATTATTAATTCCTATAAAGACAAGCAGGAAAAATATGGTCGCTATCTGGCAAATATTATTATCGACGACTTAGACCTAAATAAATGGCTGGTGCAAAATGGGCACGCTGTGGAATATATGCTATAATTTCAACTTCTGTAGATCACTTTCGTCTTCTACAATATTTGAGTTATAACGAAGCGTCCAACCCATAGAATTTGTTAAAATATAAATTTTCTGAAGTTCAGAAATCAGCCTGTTTTCGGCATTAGTGCGTAACTCGGATGCTTCAATTTTTTTGCGAAGGGATTTTTCTACCCGCTGTTTTATTTTGTTATAATCTGAAGCTTTAAACTGGTTTAAGTAATCCTGTGTAACGTCGTAGTATTGTATATTCGGATTAATAGATAATTCTGGTTCGGGAATATTTGTGATTGTAACGGTTTTTGTGGTTTCGTCAACTTCTGTAGTTACTTTACTTAAATCGTACGCAATACTTGCTTTCGCATTCACAACAATCAATGCTTTTTTTCGGGCATCAAACATTCCATAAAGCAAATCTTTGCTATCGTTATAACTGAAAACCTGGGCGTAACTTCCTTCAGTTACAATCAGCTTTCCCACATTTTTCAGTTCCTTTTGAATCAACGCTGTGTTTGCTTCGAGGATTTCTCGGTTTTCTTTTTTGTTTTCACAATAGCGCAGACCGAAAACGATTATAAAGGTAATTACAATTCCGAGGAAGATATTTCGCATAAAGAAAAAGGTTGGAACCAAATGTAAAGATTCTTTTAGAATGAATTGTGCATTTTAAGAAAGCACTAAGATTTTGGCTTTTTTCACTGCGCTTGCAATTATTACAAATCATATTTTATAACGAACATCACAATCCGCGGCATCACAAAATATTGCGAAGTGGTGTTGAATTGATCGTTAAAACTGTCATTATTTATAGATTCGGTGTCGAGAATATTTGTTGCCCGCACTGAAAATTCCCACGGACTTTCACCGTGTTGGTAATATAAATTTGCATTGAAAAAAGAATAACTGTTCTCAACTGTTTTGGCGTCGTTTGTGTATTTATAATAATCCCATTCCGCAAAAAGATTGAAATCTTTCAAAAACCGAATGTTCACATTTGCATACGGACGGTTAGTAAAAAATATTTGTTCCGAGCCTCCATTATCGTAATCATTTTTTACAAAGCGATAGCCAACCTCAAAATTGGGAAAAGCCTTGAAGTTGCTTAAAATACTGGCGTTGTAGTTCTGCGTAAAACTTTTGCTTTCGCGGATCTCATCATTTATAATATTGTTTGTTTTGCTTAAAAACACAGCTGCATCCAATTTAAACTGAACTTTTTTGATTGTTTTGCTGAACCTACCAACAACCGAAAATGTTTCGTCGGGAAAATAGCTGTTAAAATTAATCGGGCTGCTCACTTGGCTGATGCCTTTCAATTCGGTATTAGCTTTAATCGCATCAATTCTTCGGGTGTAGCTTAAGTTGCCGCCAATGTTGGTGTAGTTGAAAAGATTGAAACTGAAATACGTTAAATTATAACTGTGTGAAAGTGAATTTTCCAAATCACGATTTCCGCGGAAAAGACGGTTGTAATTATTAAAAACATAACCTTCCGCATAATTGTTTACATCGCTATATTCCGAGGTTATGGAATAATTGAAACGCAAGTTTTCACTTTTTTTCAGTTCCCAAACCACATTTAAATCCGGCAAAAGCATCCAATCATTCTGGGTGGCAGTGGTTCCTAATTGTTCATTTTTCAAATTATAATTATGAAGCGTAACACCCGGCGTAAAAATGAATTTTCCGCGTTTCAATTTATAGTGAAGACCGAAAAAAGCATCCGTAAAGCTGTAGGTTACATTATTGTTGAAATCATTTTCGGAAAAATTATTTTCATTCCCATTATCCAAAATCTGAAAAATATTTGAATTAAATTTTTGGTTGCTGTAAGTAGTGCCGACCGTAAAATTTAGATTGCTCAAATTATTCAACACATAGTAATAATCAACTTTTCCGTCAATTTTATTGCTTTTTACCGTTTTGTTTTGGTTCACGTTATAACGAGCCGATTGTTCCAACGGATCAAAAGTATCGTCATTACTATTTAAGGTATCATTTATAACAGTAAAAACCCCGCGGAAAGGAACCAAATCTTGAACCGCTTGATAAAATGGATCCTCGTTTTGATACAAATGTTGCACTTCCGCTGCAAAAATATTTTTATCATTTAATGTGAAATATGCATTTGCGGTTTGATTGATTGAAAAGGGTTTGTTATCCTTCACCTCCGAAATATCATTCTCATTTCCTGCAAAAATTGAAAGTGTTGCGGCATTTTCACTCTGATCCGAAGTTTTTACCAAAGCATCATAATCCAGCTGAAAATTTGTGCTGGGTTTGTAAATGCTGCTCAATTTCAACATTGCCAATTGGTTGCGCTGGTCGTTGCTCGTGCTGGTATTTTCTGTAATTCCCGTGGAAGTATATTGGCGGATGCTGTTGTTTATAATTTGCGTTTTGTTATCGCTTAAAATTCCAAAACCGCTGATATCCAATTTATCGTTCACCGCATAACTAAAATTTCCCGCGACAAACTTGGCATCAATTTCCTTTGCGCGATCGTTTTGTGAAACCGCAAAACCCAGATCGCTATCGCTGATATTAAAATTGGTTCCGCCGCCTTTGTTGAAATTTTTAAATCCGCCCGTAAAATTGAAATAATCACGAAACGTAAAAGGTACTTCCCCAATATTATTGAAATCCGTGATTATATTGATGCTGTATTTAGGACTGTAATAAAATAGTTTTGGATGTATTAAATATCTGCCATTTTCAGCACCATATTCATCTGCCAGTCCCGCGCCGGCAGTAACTTCTCCAAACCAGAAATTCTTTTTGCCTTCCTTTAATTTTATATTTATGGCAACATTATCCCTGTCATTTCCGAGACCGCGCATTTGATCCACTTCGTTGTAATTTCTTAAAACTTCTACTTTGTCTACGGCATCTGCAGGAATGTTTTTTGTTGCAAGTTTGCTGTCGCCATCAAAAAAATCCTTTCCTTCCACCATCACTTTTTGAACGGTTTTTCCCTCCACCTGTATTTCTCCATCTTCGTTTACTTCAACGCCGGGAAGTTTTTTCATCACATCGCCAAGTTTTCGTTCGTCGCCATTTGTGAAGCTATCGGCGTTATAAACAATGGTGTCGCCTTTAACGGTTACGGGCATTTCGTAAACAATTTCCACATCGTCCAATTGGTTTTCCTGTGATTTTAAGATGAAATCCAAATCAATATTTTCCGCATCGGCGGAAACATTTACAGTTTGTTCCTTGGTTTCATAACCGAGAAAACTTGCTCTTAAAATGTAGGTATTTCCCTTCGGAAGATCTAATTGATAGCGGCCCTGATAATTTGTAATTCCATAGGATTCAGTTGCGCCGGAAGACTTTATGGATGCAATAACATTCGCAAATTCCAACGGAGTGCCAATGCCGTCCTTAATGGTTCCCTTCACTTTTATGCTCTGTGCGGAAAGGGAAAAAGTGAAAGAAAAAATAAATAAAACAAGGAGATTTTTCATACTTTAAAATCCGCCACCACGACGCCCGCCGCCATTCCTGAAATTCTCACGAAGCTCTTCCGTTTTTTCTTTAACGATTTTTACATATTCCGCGCGCGAAACTTCCTTTCCTTTTGTGGGCGGTTCAATTTTTTCGGCATCTTTTGGGTTCATTACTATTTTGGAGCACAAAAGCGTAGTTCTGTAAACATTCAATTCCAAAATTAATCCTGGCAAACCCGCATATTCCCCAGGGCCATTGCTTACGGGAATTTGTGGGGTGAACCAAGCCGTAACCTCAATTTCCTCCGGAATTTCAATCATATCCATCGGGTCTTTTGGTTGTGTGGTATCCTTTTTTGCTTCAGCATTTTCCTGTTCGTTTTTCTTTTTTGGACGCGCCATGCTGTAATCGTTCGGATCAACTTTTTTAATGGCAGTGGCTTTAAAAGCAATGTATTGCCCAATTTGTTTGGACTCTTTTGTGATCTGCCAATCCAAAGTTTTAATGGAATCTGTCACCAAAAATTGCTTTCCGAAAAATTCATTTTCTTCAATAATTTGTCGTGTCTTTAGATTTTTATACTGGGCGCCCGGCGTGTAGCTGCTCATCATCATTTTAAAACCAGGGTTTATGGGAGCTGCGTCAAGTTTTTCCTGTTCCTTATAAATGGATTCCTCCTTGTTGAAAGTTAGCACATAGGTTTTCTCCAATGCACTTTTCATCATTGTGGCTACTGTTTTTTTCATTTCCTCGCTCATTTCACGCCCCCCACCAAAAACATCGAGATCCACCGTAGTTTTGGATTCGTAAAAAGCTTGTCCGCTTATGTTTTGGGCGTTAATGCCGAAAGAAAAAAGCAATAAAAAAATTAAAATATAGCGTTGCATAAAAATGTTTTTGAATGAAAAATCAAAGATAAATTACTTTGACAAGAATGTTTAAAATAAGTTTAATTTGTTTGAACAAAAACAAATCTGTATCCCATGACGAGCCAAAAGATAATCTGTTACACTATTTTTCGTTCAAATAAAACCTTCATTTTGTAACTTGCAGACTTATGAAACAGCTTTTCCTTCTTTTTCTGCTTTTTTCTCAATTCAGTATTGCTCAAAGTATTGCTCCGGTTAATAAAGTTCCGTTTGTCGCGGACCGGTTTATTGGCATTGACAATTACAAGAATGTATTTTTCATAAAAGATAGGGTTTTAAAAAAAGAAGGCCCCGACGGATTTTTTCTTTTTAATGATTTACAATTGGGGAGGATTACCTCGGTGGACATCATTAATCCGCTGAAAGTAATTGTCTTTTTTCAGGATACAAATACGGTGGTGATGCTGGATAACAAGCTCAATGAAATAGAACGCATCAACTTTAACAACCTGCCGCAATTCCTTAACGTGAGTACTGCCACAAATGCCGGAAACAACAGTCTTTGGCTTTTCAATGTAGACACGCAGCAGTTGGAACTTTATAATTACGGTTCCAAATTACAGACTGTGGTATCCCAACCTTTTCCGGGAAAACTGCTTTCGCAGGCGAGTAATTTCAATTACTGTTTCACCTTAACGGAAAAAAAGTTGCGTGCCTTTAATATCTACGGAAGCATTCTAAACGAAACACCTTCCGAAGGTTACGAAAAGATTATTCAGCAGAATGAAAATCTAGTTGCCTTAAAGGAAAACTCACTGTATTTTATTCCAGATTTCGCCCAGCGTAATGAGAGGGTTTCTGGCATAACCGTGAAGCTGAAGCTGCCCGAAATAACCATTAAAGACTTGCAGCTTACCAATGATTTCCTTTATATTTATGACGGTGAAAATTTGCACACATTTAAACTAACCCTCCCAACTAAAGAATAGCTATGCACGTTGCAATTGCAGGAAATATAGGTTCCGGAAAAACTACCCTTACCCGTTTATTGGCAAAACATTACAAATGGCAAGCCCACTATGAAGATGTGGAAGACAACCCATATTTGGATGATTTTTACAATCAAATGGAGCGTTGGTCCTTTAACTTACAAATTTACTTTTTGAACAGTCGGTTTCGCCAAATTCTAGAGATTCGCGAAAAAGGAAAAAACGTAATCCAAGACCGAACCATTTACGAAGATGCCTATATTTTTGCGCCAAACCTGCACGCAATGGGGTTGATGACCAACCGCGATTTTGAAAACTACCGCTCGCTTTTCGATCTTATGGAAAGTGTAACCGAAGGCCCCGATTTGCTCATTTATTTGCGAAGCAGCATTCCAAATTTAGTGGACCAAATACACAAGCGTGGGCGCGATTATGAAAACTCCATCAGCATAGATTATTTGAGCCGCTTGAATGAGCGCTACGAAGCGTGGATACACGGTTACGACAAAGGCAACTTAATTATTTTTGATGTTGACAATATCAATTTTGTTGACGATCCCGAACATCTGGGAGAGGTAATTAACAAAATTGATGCGGAACTGCACGGGCTGTTTTAAAAATTTTCAAAAATCGAAAAATCATCTCTTTTACCTAAAATAAAAAGTTATATATTGCGCGCTTTAACTTTTTATTAACACGTAAAAACATTCTTATGAAAATTTTTAAATTACTTCTTTTTACAGCTTTAATTTCATTAACCATTTCTTGTTCTAAAGATGACGACAAACCATCACAACAAAACAACGGCGATATTGTTGGTGTTTGGAAAGGAACAACTGTTGACTATTCTGGAACATCAGAAACTTCTGGTCAAGGACAGAATATAACCTCTACTTTTAATGGAGAAGCTTATGACGTTAATTATACTCTCACTTTTACAGAAGACCCAAACAAAGTGGTTTCAGATGGTAGTTATAGTGTAGAATTAACCACAACAACGAATGGACAAACCGTAACCCAAAATTTGGAAGGCCTTGAATTTCTTTCAAGTGGAGACTGGGCTATCAGCGGAAATTCACTTTCGGTAACTGTTAATAATGAAACAGATGATATGACAATAGTACAATTGTCTGACGATACACTAGTATTAAAAGGACAAGACATTACAACAATGTCACAAGGTGGGTTTACCTTTACCTCTACCACAAATATCATTTTGACTTTTACAAAGCAATAATCAAAATACCCAAACATTCTAAAAAGCCTTGTGAAATTCCCACAAGGCTTTTTTTTAAATTCAGTTGCAACAAACCTTAACGTTTCCATTGCAGTATCTTTCTTTTAAAACTAGTATTTTGCCATAACAACTATGGCATCACTTTATAATACCCAATTTTATCACCGCGATCTATCTTGGCTCCGCTTTAACCATCGCGTTTTGCAGGAAGCTGCAGACACACGCAACCCGCTTTACGAGCGCATCAAATTTTTGGCAATTTTCTCATCAAATTTGGATGAATTTTTTAGGGTTCGGGTTTCAGATATTCGGCAGATAAAGAATATCGAAAAACCACTTCGGAAAAAACTCATTACCAAACCCAACAAAGTTTTGAAGGAAATCAAAAAGCAGGTTGATATTCAGCAAAATGAATTCGGAAAAATTTTCAATGAAGAAATAATTCCGCAATTGGCTTCCGAAGGCATACATTTAATTCGCTACGAGAATTTTTCCGGAAAACAGAAGGAAATTGCCGCCACCTATTATAAAGAGAGTTTAAAGCAAATTACCGAAATAAGCTGTAACCCCTGCACTGAAACTCAAACGGTTTTTGTAAAAAATGAAAGGCTCTATTTAGCGGCGCAAATATCGGAAGCGGAATTTTTGATGGTTGAAATACCCGATATCGAACCTAGATTTTTTGTTTTTCCTTCCGAAGATGACAAACAATTCTACATCACTTTTATTGATGATATTCTTAAATACAACCTACAAAGAGAGTATTCCGAAAAAACGGATACTGCTTTCCATTCCCTAAAAATTTCCCGTGATGCGGAGCTTTATATTGAAGACGAATTTTCCGGAAATTTGATGGAAAAAATTAAAGAGGCACTTCCAAAACGCGATACTGGACAGGCCACGCGGGTTTTGATAGATCCCGAGATGCCACAGGATTTCAGGGAAATTCTCAAAAAAGCGTTGGACGTGAACCATACCGATGTGGTTTTGGGCGGTCGCTATCATAATTTTAAGGATTTCTTTGATTTCCCAAACCCTACCCAAAAACAGTTGCAAAATAAGAAACTGCCTCCGCTGTCCCATCCCGTTTTGGCAGATTGCGAATCTATTTTTGATGCTATCGATAAAAAGGACCAACTGCTGCACTACCCCTATCAAAGTTTTAAACCTGTTATAAAACTGATGCAGGAAGCCGCAGAAGATCCACAGGTTAAAACCATAAAAATCACCATTTACCGCGCTGCGGACGAATCGGCTTTAAACGATGCCATTGCCCTCGCCGCCAAAAATGGAAAGGATGTAACTGTTTTTATTGAAGTCAAGGCTCGTTTTGACGAACAAAACAATTTAAAATGGGGTGCAATATTCAGAAAAAATGGCGCACGCGTTATTTACAGTTATCCCGATATTAAGGTGCATTCCAAAATACTTTATTTTGAAAGGCAAGTTGAAGAAAAAATAAAACGCTACGCATATATTGCCACGGGAAATTTCAATGAAAACACTGCAACGCTCTACACAGATTTTGGGTTGATGACCGCCCATAAAAAAATAACAAAAGACCTCAAAAAAGTATTTATGGTTTTAGAGCGGTCGATGATTGTGCCCAAAACCAAACAATTATTGGTATCTCCATTTACAACCCGGGAACGTTTTACCGCCTTGGTGGAAAAAGAAATTGCCTTAGCAAATGCAGGCAAAAAAGGGTTGATTACTTTAAAGATGAACAGCCTCCAGGATCAAGGAATGGTGAAGGAACTCTATAAAGCCAGCAACGCCGGTGTAGAGATAAGATTGCTCATTAGAGGCATGTGTGCTTTGGTCCCAGGAATTACAGGACAGAGTGAAAATATATATGTAACCAGTATTGTTGATAGGTTTTTAGAACACGGCCGGGTATATATGTTTGGAAACGGCGGTGATGAAAAAATATATATAGGTTCTGCAGATTGGATGACTCGCAACCTAACGCACCGTATAGAAGTAGTTGCGCCCATTTTGGATGAAGACCACAAAAAAACCGTTCGGGAAATTATAAACCTAGAATTAAAAGACAACGTAAAAGCCAGAATTATTGATGCCGAGCAACAGAATGAATATGTAAAAAATGAAGAAAAGGAAATCCGTTCGCAGCATGCTATTTATGAATATTTCAAAAATATTACCTAATAAAACCCATTTCGCGGGCGTGTTTTACAGCAGCTTTACTGTCTTCCACTAAAAGTACGGGCACGGTTTCGTAACTTTTAAATAATCCCTTTACGCGCAGCATTTTCCTTTTGTGGTTAACGTTTCGCAAATAAATAGCAAGAATCCGTTCGGGGTGTGCTTCCGCAATTTCAATATAAATATCTGGGTCGTGCTCGCCGCTATCGCCAATTAATATAAATGGCAGCTGGGGGTATGTATTTAGAATATTTATAATTTCCTTTTGCTTCTGCGGCTTTTCGTTTCCAGCTATCGGGAGGTGTTTTCTGGTGAAAGGATTTACAAAATCACGAAGCAGGATTGGGCCCTTCGGAAAATTATTGCGCTCTAAAAATACTTCCAAATACCGATACAAATTCCACGGACTATGACTCACATAAAAAATGGGATTGGCATCGTCTCCAGTTTTTCCCCCTTGCAGTTTTTCATAAAAATTTGCTGCCCCTTCCAACGGAATTCTCTTTTCTGCCCTTTTGAAAAAAGTATTCTTAACCACCTGCCATTTTAGGCGAGAGGTTAACCCCGTATGCATAATGGTATCGTCAATATCGCTTATTATCCCAAAGTTTGCTTTTTGGGAAGGAATGAAGATTTCACCTTTAAATATATTATTTTTCTGAATTGTCCGCCCCGGAAAAGGTTCAGAAAAAGCTATTTCATAATGCAGGCACCCTTTTTCATCCATCAAAGGACTTAAATTTTCGGTAGGTTGGTCTATCAAAAAATAGCCTTGGTCATCCGTTTGGGTTTCAATTTTGTGACCATCTGGCAACCGAAAGGTTAAGCGGGCATTTTTGATTAAATCGGTTCCAAAGCGTTTGTAGCTATTCCAAAGTAGGGTAAAAAAACCCTTTTTGGAAAGATCAATTCCCTCATCCTCTAAGGCCCGTCCCTTTACATATAAATGGTGGTGGGTTCCATAACTGCGGAAGGTTATAATCTGAAGCGGGTCCTTTTTGAATAAACCCATATTAAAAATGCCAATTTTCAGGCCAGAGCCATATTAACAGCAATCCTGCTGCCGCGGATAGTACAATTGCTGCAGCTAACCATTTTACCAATTGCCGATTGCCAAGAACCGCCGCCACCAAAATTTTAAATAACATATTTGAAATTACCGCCGTCATTATAAGGCGCCACCCCAGTGAAACTTCAACTCCATTTTTTATGAGCTGTGAAAGCGAAAGTGTTATGGCGTCCTTATTGGCCAATCCGCCAATTATGGAAACTATATATAAACCACTGTTCCCAAATTGTTCTTTGGTGAATGCAACTGCAAGTAGGATTAATCCATAAAGAAGGCCAAATACCAAAGCACTTTTAAACTGTGCCGGGTTTTTGGGCTCTGGCATTTCTTTTTCCTTTTCATTTTTATGAACTATATAAAATAATACAGCCGAAAGAATGGCCATAAAAAGAAAAAGCACAATAAATGGCAGGATAATTTGCGGTAATTTATCGGGTACTACAACACCCACCTCGATGAGTACACGAACCAGTGAGACGGTTCCGGCTACCAATATTACGAATGCCGATATTTTTCCCGCTGTCTTGCTTCCCTTGGATTTTCGGGCATAACTTACCGTGGTGGCAGTACTGCTTATGATGCCGCCCAAAATACCATTGGAAATCATGCCTACTTTCTTTCCCAACCATTTATATATAAAATATCCCAGGATGCTGATACCTACAATAAGCGTTATCATCAACCAAATATTTTGTGGATTTAGCACATCGTACGGACCAAAAGTTTCATTTGGTAAAATGGGAAGAATAACCATGGAAATTCCAGCAAAAGCCATAATTGCCGCCAGATCCTTTTCTTTAAGCTTATCAATAAAATTGTGAAGTGTTTCCTTTATATAAAGAAGAATAGCCAAGGTGCCACCCACTATTACCGCGATTAATTGTTCGCCCAAAACTAGGTAGGCTCCTATGGCAAACATTAGCAAAACAGCAACTTCGGTGGTTTGACCTACATTGGTGTCGGGCTGCTTTTTTAGCTTAATGATGTTTGCAGTAATCATTAAAGCGGTAACCGCCAATCCAAAAACGGGAAGAACAAAGGGATTTCCAAAATCCCTAGTAATAAATCCTGCAACCACTCCCAAAATGGCAATGAGGGTAAAAGTGCGAACACCGGCCATTTCGTGGTCGCTTTTTTCGCGCTGCAGCCCCACCAAAAGTCCAAGGCCAAAGGCAATGCCCAGTGTAATTAAATCAGGATAATCTATCATAGCAAATTCTAAGATAGTAAAATTATAAACAAAAAACCCTGCCATTGGCAGGGTCTTTAACACATATTTAGAATTATTTATTCCTTATCCTTTACCTTAATTTTCATTCCTTCCACGTCCTTCAATTGGCTTCTTACTTCTTCTTCGGTGCCGGTGAAGGTTTTGGTTTCAGTTGTTTCAACGCCATCTATGGTTCTAATGATAGTTACATTTGCAGTTACTTGATCATTATTTTCGTTCTTCAACATTTCAACGGTAGTTTCGGTTTTGTCGCGCAGGTTTTCCCCGTCTGCAATTGTACTTCCCGTTTCGATATACTGAACCTGTTTTTCAGTTAAAATTGTTTTATTTCCTTCGGCATCAATAAAAACATCCATTGTTGATGTCGCATCTTTTGGTGGAACATTTACATCGCCGTGGTTTCCAAGGATTGGGGCGATAACCAAACCAACCAAACAGGTAAGTTTAATCAAAATATTCATTGAAGGGCCCGAAGTATCCTTAAATGGATCACCCACAGTATCACCGGTTACGGCTGCTTTATGGGCATCACTTCCTTTATAGGTCATTTCGCCATTGATCATTACACCCGCTTCGAACGATTTCTTGGCATTATCCCAAGCACCCCCAGCGTTATTCTGAAAAATAGCCCACATTACACCACTCACACAAACACCAGCCATATAACCACCAAGAGGTTCGGCGCCAAAAATCAATCCGATGATGATAGGGGTAATTATAGTTAGCAAACCTGGAAGAATCATTTCCTTTAGGGCTGCTTTTGTAGAAATATCAACACATTTTGCGTATTGCGGAGTTCCCGTGCCTTCCATAATTCCTGGAATTTCACGGAACTGGCGACGTACTTCCTGCACCATTTCCATCGCAGCTTTCCCAACTGATTTCATTGCCATTGCAGAGAAAACAACAGGAATCATTCCCCCAACAAATAACATTGCCAGAACGTCTGCACGGAAAATATTGATTCCGTCAATTCCCGTAAACGTTACGTAAGCCGCAAACAATGCCAAAGCAGTCAACGCCGCAGAAGCGATCGCAAAACCTTTACCAACGGCAGCTGTTGTATTACCTACAGAATCCAAAACATCGGTACGTTCGCGTACGTGTGGTTCCAATTCGCTCATTTCAGCAACACCACCAGCATTATCGGCGATTGGTCCAAAAGCGTCAATTGCAAGTTGCATAGCTGTTGTAGCCATCATTGCGGAAGCAGCCAAAGCAACTCCATAGAAACCTGCAAGTTCGTATGAACCGTAAATAGCTGCGGCAAATAATAAAACCGAAGCGAATGTTGAATACATACCAACAGCCAAACCAGCGATAATATTTGTAGCGGCACCGGTTGACGAATTTTTCACAATATCCATTACCGGTTTTTTACCAAGACTTGTGTAGTATGCAGTTACGAAGGAAATTAAAGCGCCCACGGCAAGACCGATACAGGCCGCCCAAAATACATTTATTGAGGCAATGGTTTTATAGCCTTCGCCGAAAAATTTCATATTCATTGTTTCCGGAAGCATCCAGTCTATCAAGAACCAGCTTGCTATAAGCGTTAAAACAATCGCTGCCCAGTTACCTGTGTCCAATGCTTTTTGAACTTGGCTTTCTTTTGCGTCGTTGTTTTTAATACTCACGAAGAAAGTTCCAATGATGGAAGCAAGAATTCCCACCCCAGCAATAACGATTGGCAAAAGGATTGGTCCCATATTGTTGAAACCATCCGTAAACGGGATATCCAAGGACATATCGCGAATTACGTAGTTACCCAACACCATTGCGGCAAGTACGGTAGCTACATAACTTCCGAAAAGATCGGCACCCATCCCGGCAACGTCACCTACGTTATCACCAACGTTGTCGGCGATTGTAGCAGGGTTACGTGGATCATCTTCCGGAATTCCAGCTTCCACCTTACCTACAAGGTCGGCTCCCACATCGGCAGCTTTTGTATAGATACCACCACCCACACGGGCAAAAAGCGCAATACTTTCAGCACCAAGGGAGAAACCAGCTAGGGCTTCAAGTACGATGGTCATTTCATCATAAAAATTAACAGGATCACTTCCTATAAATTGGCCTATAAAGAAAAGGAAGAACAAGCTTAATCCTAAAACTGCAAGTCCGGCAACACCTAGACCCATTACGGTACCACCGCCAAAGGAAACTTTAAGGGCTTGCGGAAGGCTGGTTTTGGCAGCTTCTGCAGTACGGGCATTTGCATCTGTTGCGATACGCATCCCAATATTTCCTGCCAAGGCCGAAAAGATAGCCCCACAAATAAAAGCCGGTACAATCATCCAGCTAGTAGATTCTACCATAGTAGAAACAATAAAAAGAAGTACAGCTGCAATAACGGCAAACACCAACAGCAGACGATACTCTGCATTTAGGAATGCCAAGGCACCTTCTTTAATACTTTTTGAGATAAATTGCATGCGGTCACTTCCGGCAGGTTGTTTTTTCACCCAGCTCATTTTCACGAGCATAAACAAAAGCCCAAGTACGGCCAGTGCTATTGGAATAAATATAATGTTCTGTTCCATTATTTAATTAATTTAGATTGGTTTCAAATTTGCGACTGCAAAAATAGGGAAATGGTTTGGGATACGAAACACTAAAATTAGGGATTTGGAAATAGGGATTTGGGAACTTTAATAAAGAATCTTCGACCCAACTCAGAATAAACTAAAATCGAGACCTTTAAAATTCCCAACAGGTATTAGGACCGGACATTATTCCACCAGACACCGTTTTAAATACTGAAATGCCCCTGAACCTCTGGAGTTTCCTTGTATCGTTTTACGCATTGGTTATAAATTTCGAGAGCTTCACTGGCGTCTCCCCAACCGCCTACGTCAACTTTTTTCTTTTCCAGATCTTTATATACCTGAAAAAAATGCTCTATTTCGCGAACTAGATGCGGGTTTATATCCGTAAGATTGTTTAAGCTACTCCAGATGGGGTCTGAAATTGGCACACAGATTACCTTTTCATCAGGCCCCTTTTCATCGGCCATGTGGAAAACACCTATAGGCTTTACTTCCATCACGCACATTGGGAAGGTAGGTTCGCCCCCCAACACCAAAACATCCAGCGGATCACCGTCCAGCGCCAAGGTTTCGGGTATAAAACCATAATCGGCAGGGTACATCATACTGCTGAAAAGCATGCGGTCAAAACGGATTTTCTTCAGTTTAAAATCGTATTCGTATTTATTGCGGCTTCCTTTGGGAATTTCTATCAGTACGTCGAATGTCTTGTTCATTATAAATATTGTTTAAGGGGTGCAAAAATACTCCATTAAGACAATACAGCCTGATAAAATTAAACCTTTATCATTTTCCACTTTCCTTTTTTGAACCAAACAATCGCAATAATAGCAATCAGCGATTCAGCCAAAGCGATTGCCGAAAATACACCTATTGGGCCCCAGTCCAGCACAAGGGAGGTAACATATGCAAAGGGTAACTGAAACACCCAAAAACAAAAGAAATTAATAATGGTCGGGGTTTTTGTATCGCCCGCCCCATTGAAGGCCATGGTCACGGTCATTCCATAGGCATATAAAAAATAACCGACAGTGATAATCTGTAAGCTGAGCGCGCCATACTTTAAAACTTCGGGTTCCACACTAAACCATCCGATGATGGTTTTTGCAAACAAGAGGTAAATTACGGAAACAACAATCATAAAATAGGCATTGTATTTGGCAGTTTTCCAAACTGAAATTTCTGCGCGTTCCGGCTGGTTGGCGCCCAAATTTTGCCCTACCAAAGTGGCCGCTGCGTTGCTCAACCCCCAGGCCGGCATCATTGTAAACATCATAACCCGAATTGCGATAGTATAACCCGCAAGCACTTCACTGCCAAATTCACTTATAATTCGCATTAAGAATATCCAACTGCTGGTTCCAATAATAAACTGGCCGATACCGCCAAGGGAAACGCGCACCAGGTTGATCATCACCCCAACGTTCACCACCAAATCCTTTAGCGCAAGCCTTATACGAGTACTTCCATAAAAGAGAATATAAAGTTGGAAAAGCACTGCAACCCCCCGGCCTATTGTGGTTGCGATTGCAGCACCCGCAACCCCATATTCAGGAATGGGCCCCCACCCAAATATAAAGATGGGATCCAAAATAATATTTATGGCGTTAGAGAGAATGAGCGTCCACATGGCCATGGCCGCGTTGCCTGCACCTCTATAAACTGCATTTATAAGAAACAATAATACAATGGTGAAATTTCCACCAAATAGTATTTGCGTATATCTGTAGCCTTCATCAATTAAATCCTGTTCGGCGCCCATTAATTCTAGAATTTCCTTTGGAAAAAGAATACCCAACACACTAACAATGGAAGACACCAATACACCCAAAAAGATAACCTGAACCGTCGCCCTTTTGGCCCCTTCTGTATCCTTTTCACCTATTCGTCTGGCGACAATTGCCGTTGCCGCCATGCTTAAACCCACCGCCAAGGCATACACTAGGGTTATTACAGATTCACTTAAGCCAATTGTAGCCACCGCATTTGTGCTTACTTGCGATACGTACAATATGTCAACTATAGCAAAAATGGATTCCATGCTCATCTCCAATATCATTGGCACGGCCAAGAGGAAGATAGCTTTTTTGATACTGGCTTGAGTAAGATCAATTTCTTTGCCCGCTATTGCCTTCCTTAAAAGAAGGAAAAATGATTTTATGGATTGTGCTGCCATCCTTTGTATAAATTGGTGGCTAATTTAGACAAAAAGGTCTTTGAAAGAGAGGGTAATTGCGACATTTTAGAGGGGTAATAACTTCTATTTCAGGTCTTCATTAGGAATTTTTCTTTTATTTCATCAAAAATAGTTGCGTAACCGAATAGTTACACATATATTTGTAACCGAACAGTTACCTATTTAATTATGAGAAGAGATGTATTTCAAGCCATTGCAGATCCAACCCGTAGGGAAATAATAAATCTTCTATCTACAGAGACCCTAAACCTCAATGCCGTGTCTGAGAATTTTGAGATAAGCAGGCCAGCTATTTCAAAGCATATAAAGATTTTAACCGAGTGCGGACTCATATCCATAAATCAGGAAGGCCGTGAACGCTTTTGTACAGCAAACTTGAAAAAGTTATATGAAGTGGCCAACTGGGTGGAGCAATACAGCGCCTTCTGGAACAAAAAGCTGGATGCTTTAGGTGACCACTTGAACGATTCCCATTAAATAATAAACACTAATATTTCAAATTATGGAAAGCAAATCAATTATTGTAGAAAGGGTTTACAGCGCACCCATTTCAAGAGTGTGGAGGGCAATAACCGATAAAGATGAAATGAAGCAATGGTATTTTGACCTTTCGGAGTTTAAACCAGAAGTAGGTTTCAAATTTCAATTTATTGGCTGTAACGAGGAAAAGGAATTCCTTCATCTATGCGAGGTAACCGAAGTAATTCCTGAAAATAAACTTACTTATTCCTGGCGCTATTCCGGTTTTGAGGGCAACAGTTTTGTTACTTTTGAACTTTTTGCGGAAGGAAAAAACACCCGACTGAAACTTACGCACCGTGGTTTTGAAAGCTTTCCAGATAAGCCAGATTTTGCCAAAAGTAATTTTGAAGAGGGCTGGAACCAAATTATTAATACTTCACTTAAGGTTTATTTGGAAGGTTAGAAACTGTAAACCGACCACCCCCTCCCAGCCTCCCCTTCCAAGGCGAGGGTTTTTATGAAAGGAGTTTCTAGGATAATTAAAAAACCTGTCGCAATCAACCCTTTATAATGGCGTAATTGCACCTTTATGGAACAAGGAATTCGTATTATCTTTACCTTATAGAGTTTTTAAATACTAATTTCCCAACAATCCAACAATCCAATAATCCAATAATCCAATAATCTAATAACACCAATTATGGCAACAAAATTAAATCCGTATTTAAACTTTGACGGAAACTGCGAAGCAGCGTTCAATCATTACAAAAAAGTATTCGGCGGCGAATTTGCCGGGCAAGGCGTAATGCGTTTTGGCGATGTTCCGCCATCCGCAGAAATGCCGCCCCTTGCTGATGAACACAAAAACCGCGTGATGCACGTGTCGCTTCCCATAGGGAGTGAAATGTTAATGGGTTCCGATACTATGCCGGGATTCGGGAACGGGCCCTTTAAGATTGGGGATAACACTTATGTATCCATTCACCCGGATAGCAGGGAGGAAGCCGACCGTTTGTTTAAGGAACTATCTGAAGGGGGCGAGGTAGAAATGCCCATGGAAGACCAGTTTTGGGGCGATTACTTCGGTTCCTTCCGCGATAGGTTTGGGATTAGTTGGATGGTTAATTATTCTAATGTTTAGTTAGTGAATAGGTGAATAGGTGAATTTGTGAATATGGGTTTAGCTCTTGGCTTTTTGCTTTTGGCTTTTGGCTTTTGGCTTTTGGCTAAATTATGAAACCATTAATTTTATAGTACGCCACTTTAGCCTATTTTAGTAGTTGAAATAAACCTTACAACTATGACTTATATCTATAAGAAATCCTCTTTTGCCACTATCTTCCTTTTGATGGGGCTATTGGTAATGGCTTCCTGCGGAGGGGGCAAGACCGTTGCCTGTATCGATGAATCCAAAATTAGCGATGATCCCTGCACTATGGAGTACAATCCCGTTTGCGGTTGCGATGGCAAGACCTATAGTAACCCCTGTGCCGCCGAACGTGCGGGGCTTACTTATTGGGCACAGGGGGAATGTGTGGAATAGTAGCGAGAAGTGAGTATTGAGATTTGAGAAACAATACATTTGGTGCGCTTATTATTTTTATTTCTTTTGTATATTAGTTGTAGCTATTTGGAATGCCGCAGCTATTCCCTGCTGTTTTAATTCTACTTTTTACCAATTTTACCTTTACCTTATCTGGATTTAACCTGAACCTGACCTGGACTTAACCTGGACCTGGGTTGCCTTAATGTTTGCTATAAGCCGTATGCTTTAAGCTGTAAGCTTTCTGCAATATTTGCTTTTTTGTTGAAAATAGTTTAGTTTGGTAATGGGTTTTGGGATTGGGTTTTTGCCATTTCTGGAACTTTTTATTTACTCTCCCCAGTTAATAGGCATGGGCGCTTTATGTATCTTTTGCCCTCTTTTTTTATTTATTGTTGAACCAATTTTGAGGCGCCTGTTATTGCTTGGCATGGCGAATCTTTTAATAACTTTGGATATGGCACGTTTAACGAATGATTTGTTGAAACTTTCCGGTACCCTTGGCGGATTGAGCTTTAGCCAGGATGAACATGGCACTATTGTAAAGCAAAAAGCCAGCGTGAGCAAAAAGCGTATAAAGACCAGTGCGAGTAGCAAAAGGACACGGGAAAGCAATATGGAAATGGGCGGTGCGAGTATGGCGGCCAAGAATTTGCGATTGGCTTTTATGGTTAAGCAGCGAGGGATTGGTGATCGGTATTTTTCAGGAAGGTTGAACGGGGTGATGCGAAAGGTGGTGGGACTGGGAAGTGGATTGAGCGGACAGCGGAAGCTGGATATAAGGAAAAATGGAAGGTTGCTGGAGGCCTTTGAATTTATAAAGGCACGGCCGCTGGTTTACAGCGTTGGCGGAATAAAGAAAAAACCTACTTTTAACGCTGCCCGGAATGAGGTGTTATGGACCTCACCTGCCCTAAACCGAAAGGAACAAATAACGGCACCGAAGGAGGCTACGCATTTTAAATTTATATTGGGTGCCGCTACCGTGAGTAATTATGAATACAGCCCAAAGCAAAATAAATATTTGCCTTTGGAAACGAAATTTAGAAACCTATGTGCATTTATGAATAGCGAACCGATTGCACTAAACCAAAAGATTATTACGCCCTTAACCCTGCACTTGAAATTGGCGGAGACCATAACCGTATCTGATGAGGTGGCGGTGGTTTGTGTGGTTGGGGTTTCTTTTTTTAGGAATGTTAATTGGGAGTTGTTGGAGGTTAAGGATGCTGGGGGGCTGCGGATTTTGGGGGTTGGGTGAGGACAATATATATATGTTTAATTTCCTAAATCTATTAGTTTATATTTGATTTTCTTAAAACCATCTAACACTTTATAATGCTGAATTATTATTACAAAAGCACTCTTTCATCTTTTATAAACCAAAGTACTGAAGAAATAATTGGCTCTATTACGATTTCAAATCAATTTGACTCTACTCGAAATCAAAATAACTCTTGGGAATTACAAATACCTATACTTAAAAAGGCACTGGAAGGAAAAGAAGGTACGATATTCTTTGAATTTTCAATTCCAAGAATGGGTAAACGGGTTGATGCAATTGTTATAATTAAAAATATCGTTTATGTGATAGAATTTAAAGTTGGTGAACAATACTATCATCAATATAATATTGATCAGGTTTGGGATTATGCTTTGGATCTTAAAAACTTTCATCTTCCAAGTCATAAGGCCTTACTAATACCTATATTAATTTGTACAGAGGCGAAAAACTCTTATCTAGATATTATTATGACCTCCCATGATGATAATCTAACTATACCTCTACAAATCAATAAGTTTGATCTCAAAACTGTAATAGAAAAAACAATTGCTTTTTTTAAAGAAAATCAAATTATAAATGGAAATATTTTTTCAGAAGGAAGCTACTCCCCCACACCAACTATTATCGAAGCAGCTATTTCGTTATATCATAACCATACAGTGGATGAAATTACAAGAAGCGATGCGGAAGCTAAAAATTTAACCGCTACAACTTCCTCTATTTCTGATATTATAAACCACGCAAAATCAGAAAAAGAAAAAATAATTTGCTTTGTAACAGGTGTTCCGGGAGCAGGAAAAACTTTAGTTGGGAAAAAAGTGGCCACTTCTCATTTGGAT